>Ga0209292_1000060_pt1 | contig 167478 bp, 137 predicted proteins | sample GOMGulsemesocosm_2_FD_184634 | JGI IMG/M metagenome (GOLD analysis project Ga0209292, IMG submission 184634) | Methane-oxidizing microbial communities from mesocosms in the Gulf of Mexico - GOM9C Gulf of Mexico (SPAdes) (version 2) | ecosystem: Environmental > Aquatic > Marine > Cold seeps...
ATGACTGACTACAACTAGGATTCGTATTTGAGGTAACACTTACCAAACAAAATGTAGAAGTCGTCGTAGTGGTGTCTGAACCGTTTCCTGATCCATCTAAAACTAAAGAAGCCGCTAAGCCATCAACGGTATAAGAAACTGTCGCTCCTGGTGTACCTACAAAATCAACCGTACCAACTGTACCATCACAAATCATAGGGGTAGTAGTAGATATCGAAACAACCGGTAAAGGTAAAACGGTTACTGTGGCAGTACCATTTACTAATCTAGTACAGTTATCAACTGATGTCACATCAACTAATGCATAAGTTGCATTAGCTACTAAAACTGGTGTAGTTATCGATGCATTACCAGTTCCATCTAAAACTATAGGTGTTTGAGGAAGTGGTCCATTTGTTCCATCATCAAAAGTATAATTTACAGTAGCACCTGGCGTACCACTAAAAGTCACAACGCCTGCTTGTCCTTGACATATTGTACTAGTTCCTATAGCAGCTGTTGGTAATGGTAAAACTATTATTTGAAAAGTGGTTGTATTAAATTGAGTTGGATCGTTATTACTTTCCATTCTAACATATATGGTTTGGTTTGGACCACCAACGTATGCTGCTTGAGGGTTTGCTAAATCAGTTTCTGTTTGAGCTCCAACTAAAGTAGTATGATAAGTAATTGTAAATTGGGTTGGATCTAATCCATTAAGAATAACTCCGTCTTGACTTGTTAAATCAAAAGGTTCCACTCCATCATTTGTTATATCATCACAAGTTACCATATCAGATGGCTGTGTTGGTTGACATGGTGAAACTACAGCATTAAATTGAGCAAATTGACGACATGTAAAGTTAAAATTTTCAACTGCAGCATAAAATACAGTAGTATTTTGTGAAGTAGTTTGATTGGAAGGAATTTGAGGAAATGCATTAATAGCATCCTGCATAGTAGCATAAAATGTTAAATCATATTCATTAGGATCTAATCCATTTAAAATGGTAGGTGCATTATCACTTAGATTGAAATTGTTATTACAACTATATAAATCATTTGGCGAATTATTAATTTCAAATCCATCTTGGTATTCCACAATAATACAATCTGCCTGAGTACAAGAGCCACCGCCACCTACATTATTAGCTTGAACACAGTACTGTCCTGGCTGACTAATATCTAAAGTTGGTCCAGTTTCACCAGAAATAACAATGGGTCCATTACCATCTCCAATATCTATTGTCCACTCAAAATCATAACTAGATTCGTTTAAACCTGTATCTAAAGTTCTGATTTCTCCAGGACATGGTGCTAATCCATTAGCTATTGTCATGTCATCAGTCTCAACACCAACACCAACTGGATAACTTAAATTTGCTGTTCCTACGTTAAAACTACCTGCTTCAATAAAAACTGCAGAATCAAAAGCAGTATCATTATAATCCCCAATAGCTAATTTTATACTATAAGGATTATTAGGAATTACATTAGCAAATGCAGTCATAGGCACAGTAAAACCTCTCATATTCATAATTGAAGACGGTGGATCATCAGGATTAAATGTATCGAAATATTCTGGATTAACCGATGGGCAACCCGCATTAAATGCAGTATCTCTAATATTAGTAACAGAAACAGGAGTTGTAGTCCCTGGTATAACTGCCAAGTTTGTAATAGTTCCTGTTGTTAAATCTGTAAGTATAAAAGCAAAAACATCTGAAAAACCACATTGATATGTACCATATTCATTAGACGCAAAAACGAAATTAAAACTAAAACTATCTGTTAAAGGTGTAAAATCAAATTTTACATAAGTTACATCGTTGATTGTCCCAGGATTTCCATTTGCTTGACTAATTGCAGCTAGCTGTGCATCACCAGCATTAGAACATGTAGAAGACATTCCGCTACCGTCATAAATACCAGCTGAATTATTTACATCACCACATCTTAATATCATTCCTCCACTAAAGAAAGAAGTTGTACCTGCATAATTAAAATTACCAACCCCACAAAGTCCTTGCGTTTGGAAATTTGACACCAAAGCACATGGAGAATCAATCAAGATATCTTGAACAATATGCTGAACGGTATTTGATGTTGTATTAGCTTGTGTTACTGATATTGTCTGGGAAAACACACTAACAGTACATAGCAATATAATTAATAATGTAATTTTTTTCATACCATTTTTCTTTTAACTTATTTTTAACTTAATCTTAAAATTGCTTTAAAAAACCAAATATAAACAAAGAATGCAAATAAGTTTACTAATTTTGCAAAAAAAAGTCGTTCAAATGCAAAAAATAACCATCAAAGTAACTTCCAATGCAAATATTGTTAAGTTCGAATTAGAAGATTTTATCATTAAAAACAAAAGTTTTGAATATAAAAATATTGATGAAACAAAATCATCACCCCTTGCTAAACAGTTATTTTATCTGCCTTTTGTAAAAACTGTTTACATTTCTGGAAATTTTATTGCTATTGAAAAATACGCTATAGTTGAATGGGAAGATGTACAAGACGATGTTGCGGAACAGATAGAAAACTTCATTGAAAACGGAGGCGAAATTATTATAGCTAGTGAAGATAACAACAAGAAAATTCCTGTTACAATTTATGCAGAAACTACTCCAAACCCAGCTGTATTAAAATTTGTTAGTAACACCTTGTTAACAAAGACAGCTTTGGAGTGTAAAAATATTGATGAGACAAAAGCTTCTCCTTTAGCTAAAGAATTATTTAATTTCCCTTATGTTAAAGAAGTATTTTTTGACGAAAATTACATTTCAATAACTAAATATAGTGTGAAAGAATGGGAAGAAATCACATTAGAGCTTCGCACTTTTATTAAAGAATATATTGAAAACGGAAATATTGTTATTGACGAAAGTTTAATTATAAAATCAGACTCACATCAAAAACAAGAGGAGGAATATTTTGACAAACTTGATGTTACTTCTCAACAGATTATAAATATTCTTGAAGAATATGTAAAGCCAGCTGTTCAAAGTGATGGTGGAAACATTATGTTTGATTCCTTTGACGAGAAGGAAAAAAGAGTAAAAGTAATTCTTCAAGGAGCTTGTAGTGGGTGTCCTTCTTCAACTTTTACATTAAAAAATGGAATTGAAAACATGCTTAAAGACATGCTTAAAGACGAAGCTATAATTGTTGAAGCAATTAACGCGTAACTCATATTAGGTTTTATATAAGTAAATTCTAAATAACTTTACAAAAAAAGAGAGCTTAAAAGGCTCTCTTTTTTTGTATTACTATCTATTTATTATTTAGTCTTTATTTTGTTAGCATGTTCATTAAACTCTTTAAACAATTCAAGCAAATTCATAGTTGCTTTAACTAAATCATTTGTTTCTAAAAGCAATCCAAAATACAACTTACTATTTTTAGGACTGTTTTCTGTTGTTCTAATACGAGTGATTTGTTTTTGTATTAATGAAGAAATAGCATCTAATAAGTTATTTTTCTCTTCTAAAATTGTATCTAATTTAGAAAAATCTTCTTTTGTAAAACTCATTTCTAATCTTTCAAACAAATCCTTCAACTCGTTGTCAATTGATTTTAAATCTCTTACTTGGTTAAATTTTAAACTTTTATGATTATTGTTAATATGAGAAAAACTATTATTAGTAATAAACCCTATTGACTGAACCATATCTTGAAGATATCCTAAAATTAGTATATAAAACTTACTTGCTTCAACTGATGTTTCATCTAAGTTTTTAATAAAGTAGTACACATTGCTTTTTAATTCATCTACTTCTTTTTCTAACTTTTTAAGTTTCTTTTTATTTTCTTTTAGTTTGTTTAAATCTTGAAGTCCTAAATTATCAATTACATCTGTATAGAGTCCATTTGTTTTCTTTATAACTTTTGCAATTTGAGAAGAACTTTCAGAAATAATTTCTTGAATTGTTACAATATCTTCTTTATTTAACAATGCTTCTTCTTCGTTTTCTTTAGATTTTTTAGAATGGTTTTTAGCGCTTTTATACATTAATATAGCCACTAATATCATTAGAGCAAAGAAGGCAAACACCTTACCAAATTGAAGTGCTATAGTTATTAATCCTGCGGTTAAAAACGCTGCAAAAGCTGTAACAAACCAACCTCCAATAACATTAATAACTCCTGCAACTCTAAACACAGCACTTTCTCTATCCCAAGCTCTGTCCGCAAAAGAAGTACCCATAGCCACCATAAAAGTAACATAAGTAGTTGATAAAGGCAACTTCATAGAGGTACCAATAGCAATAAGTATACTAGCTACCATTAAATTTACTGAAGCACGAACCATATCAAATGCTGCTGCTTCATTTTTATGCACTTTAGTTACTGGTTTTTGAAAACGCTTATCAATATTTAACTGAATTGTTTTAGGCAAAACATAATTTAATCCTTGTCCCACATACATAACTCCTCTTACCAAAATTCTTGACAAATTATTAGCGTCAAATTTTTCTGAACCTTCACTTTGTCTAGATAAATCTACACCAGTAGCAATAACATCTTTTGCCTTTTTAGAAGTCCATATTGTATAAACCATTATTAATCCTCCTAATAAAAGCAACCAAAAATTAGCTCTAATTTCTGTTGATGCTAAAGCACCCATTAACATGTTTCCATTACTACCATTATCTACATAAATATGATATGATTCTAATGCAGCCATTGGTACACCAATAAAATTAACTAAATCATTTCCAGCAAAAGCTAATGCTAATGCAAAAGTTCCAATAATAATAATGATTCTAAAAATATTTATTTTTAATGTAATTAGTACCTGTGACAAAACAGTCCAAAAAATAAAACTTATGGCAACAATCATCAATTGATTATCATTCATAAATGTTTTTAAATCTTTTGTCATAAAAGAAGAGCTCTTTAACCCTTTAAAAAGAATAAAGAATGTAATAGCTGTTATTCCAATTCCGCCAAAGATGGCTCCAAAGTATTTTACTTTTCTCTCATATTCAAAAGAAAATAAAATTCTTGATATATATTGAACAAATCCTCCTATTGAAAAAGACAATATTACAGAAAGTAATATACTTGTAACAATTTCAGTTGCTTTTTCTTGATTTATAAATTGTAGAATAGACCCATTAGCATCTCCTGAAATTAATTTATATAATCCCAAACAAACCGCGCCTCCTAATAAAGAGAATACAATTGACACCGTTGTTGATGTAGGTAATCCTAATGAGTTAAAAATATCTAGCAACAATACATCAGTGACCATTACGGCTAAAAAGATTATCATTACATCATTGAAAGTAAACATTGATGGGGTAAAAATTCCGCTTCTTGCAATTTCCATCATTCCACTAGAAAAAAGAGCTCCTAATGCTATTCCAATACTTGCAACTATCATTAATGTTTTGAAAGAAACTGCTTTTGACCCTATACCTGAGTTTAAAAAGTTAACAGCATCATTTGCTACTCCAACCATTAAATCTACTGAGGCTAGAATTGCCAGAGCGACAAGCATTACAATATAAATTTGTTCCATTTAACCTTAAATTTTATATTCTGCAAAATTCTCTTAACTATTCCGTTTTGATGTTAAGTTAATGTTATCAATTTAAAAAACGTATAAAAATAAAGAATTTGCACAGCTGTTCACAAATCACTATCTTTATTTAGCAATATTAACATTTTATTAATCCTAAAAAAAACAATATGGCCATTTTAAAAGTTATAGAAGTATTATCTAGTTCAGAAAAGAGCTGGGAAGATGCAACAAGAAAAGCAGTAACACATGCATCAAAATCTTTAAAACATATTCGTTCAATATATGTACAAGATCAAAGTGCAACTGTTAAAGACAATGAAGTAACCGAATTTAGAGTTAATCTAAAGATTACGTTTGAGATAGAATAATAGTCAACCCGCTAATTAAACATAAGCTCTTAATAAGAGCTTTTTTATTATAGAAAATTCAAAAATGTTAAACTATTACTAATTTAATATAGATTAACAAGAATGTTTTGACTTACCTATTATGAAATCCTACCTTTGCAAAAAAATAAATTATGCCAGAAAAAGAATTCACAACCTATTTTGATTACATTAAAGATTACGTTTTAGAATACTCCCCAAAATTAATTACAGCCATAATTATTTTAGCAATTGGTTTATGGGCTACTAGTATAATTACGAGATTTGTTAAAAGAATAATGCGTAAACGTAAAGTTGAAGACACATTAGTTTTATTTGTTGGAAATTTAATTTTTTGGGCTTTACGTATTTTAGTTTTAATAACAGTTATATCTAAATTAGGAGTTGAAACAAGTTCTTTTGTAGCTATTCTTGGAGCAGCTGGTTTGGCCGTTGGTTTAGCATTACAAGGATCGCTATCTAATTTTGCCGGGGGTGTCTTAATCATCCTATTAAAACCATTCAAAGTCGGCGATGTAATAGAAACGCAAGGTGTGATTGGAACAGTAAAAGAGATTAAAATATTTTCTACCCTTATTACCTTGCCTGAAAATAAATTAGCAATTATTCCGAATGCTAGTTTATCTAACGACAAAATAATTAATTATACAATAAATGGAAATTTACGTATAGATATAGAAATTGGTGTTGATTATGGCTCTAATTTTAAACAAGTTAAAGAAGTTGTATTTGAAGTCTTAAATGCACACCCACTAATTTTAAAAGACCCTAAACCAGCTGTTTTTGTTAAAACACTAAATAACAGTTCTGTGGATTTTGCCATTAGACCTTGGTCAAAAGCAGAAAATTACTGGACTGTAAGAGCCGAAATACTTGAAGCTTGTAAATTAGCCTTTGACAATGCCGGAATTGAAATTCCTTATCCACATCAAGTTGAAATTAAAAAAAATACAAAATAATTATTTATTCAAGACAAAGTCTTTTAAATAATAAGGTTCAAAATAAGCGACATCTACAAAGTCGCTTATTTTGTATTTTTCACTTGACAACAAACTCATTTCATTTGCAGAAGGATATACTACATCTTCATGAAAAACAAACTTTTCATGAGTCAATACCTCTTTAAATTTCAAACTTCCATCACCAACTAAATGAATAGTTTTATCAATTTCTGAATAGGAAGTTGAATCAATAATTTCTGCTTCAACTTTTCTAATTTTTGAATAATTTGAATCAAAAAAAGCAGCATACACTTCCATTCTTCTAGCATCAATCATAGGAATAATTATTCCTTCAGTGATGGTTATTTTTCTAGCTAAAAGTTCTAGTGTATCAATAGCTATCAATGGTATATTCAATGCATAAGAAAATCCTTTTGCAGAAGAAACTCCTATTCGCAATCCAGTATAAGATCCTGGTCCTTGACTTACTGCAATAGCATTTAAGTCAGCATAAACAAAGTTATTTTCTTTTAAAAGCGCTTCAACAAATAAATGCAACTTTTCTGCATGTGAAAAATTTTGCTCTGCAATTTCCTTGCAAGCAATTGTTTCCCCATCTTTTGCTATTGAGACTGAACAGTTTTTAGTAGCTGTTTCTATGTTTAAAATTACTGCCATAGTTTTTAAGTAAGTGCAAAAATACAATCTTTTGAAGACTTTTTTTACAATTTAATCTAACAAAAAAAGACACTTTAAAAGTGTCTTTTTTTGTTCAAAATATATTTTACTTTTTGACTTTGTCTTTTTCTCCTTCTACTTTGACTTTATCATTTGATGCCAATTCTTTTGAAACGGTTGTGTATGGCCCTACAATAATTTCTTCGCCAGCTTTTAATCCAGAAATAATTTCAATATTTGTATCATCTTGAATTCCTGTTTTAATAACTCTTAATTTAGCTTCATCACCAACTTTAACAAAAACACATTCAAATTTTTGATCAGATTTTGGCGCAGTTCCTTTTTTCTCTTTCTCTTCTTTTTCTAATTCAGCTAAAAGATCTTTCTTTACTGATGTTGTATCATCTTTTATTACAACAGCACTAATAGGCACTCCAATAATATTAGCCTTAGTTTTAGTAACAATATCAACTGTAGCTGTCATTCCTGGTCTAAAAGGAGAATAATTTACTGGTTTTCCTTCTAATAAATCTTTATAAGACTCTTTTTCAATTCTAACTTTAACTTTAAAATTAGTTACCTGATCGGCTGTTAAAGCTGTGCTTGCAGAATTAGAAATACTTGTAACTGTTCCTTTAAATTCTCGTTTTAAATAAGCATCTACTTCAATTTTTGCTTCATCTCCAATACTTACTTTAACAATATCATTTTCATTTACATCCACTTCGACTTCCATATTGTTTAAATTTGCAATACGTAGAATCTCGGTACCTGTCATTTGTTGTGTTCCTAAAACACGCTCCCCTAATTCAATAGACAGTAAAGAAATTGTTCCATCAGCAGGTGCATAAATAGTTGTTCTTCCTAGATTATCTTTAGCTTCTGTTAAAGACGCGCTTGCACTTTCCACATTATAATATGCTGATTGTTTTGATGCCACTGCTACTTCATATGCTGAAACTATTTTGTCCCATTCTGATTTAGAGATTACGCCTTTATCATATAAAGTTTTGTTTCTATCATAATTAGCTTTTGCTTCTTTAACTTGAGCTTCGGCTTGTGTTAACCCAGCTCTAGTATTTGATACTGAAGCAGCTGTTCTATTAACACCTGACACATAAATATCAGGATTAATTTTTACTAATAAGTCACCTTTTTTAACTTGTTGACCTTCCTTTACGGGCAAATCAATAACCTCTCCTGAAACTTCAGAAGATATTTTAACTTCTACTTCTGGTTGAATTTTTCCTGTTGCAGAAACAGTCTCTACAATTGTCATTTGAGAAGCTTTATTAACTTCCACAATTTTTACATCATCATTACCCTTTCCTTTTCCAAAAATAAAAAATAGGGCAATTGCTGCTAAAATAATTCCTAATAATATGAATATAGTTTTCTTTGACATGATTTATTGTTTTTCTATTAATGGTATTCCGAAATAAAACTCTAATATTTTTAATCTAAATAAGTAATCGTATTTTGTTCTTAAAACTTCTGATTCTGCATTTACTAATAATGTTTGTGCTTGATTGAAATCAAAAACATTCATTAATCCTACTTCATATCTGTCTTTTGCATAACCAAAAGAAAGTTGTCTTGCCTCTAAAGTTGATTTTGCTGCTTCAAAACTTTCTCTTGCAGCATTCGCATCTGTATAAGCTGTGAAAACGTTTCGCTCAACATCTAATTCTTGTTGTCCTAAATTTAATTTTGCTCTTTCTAATGCAACTTTACTTCTTTCTACATTATTTCTTGTAATAAAACCGTTAAATATCGGAACGCTTAATTGAACTCCAAAATTCTGTCCTTTATTATTACTAAATTGATCAAACACTGGTAATGGGCTTCCTAAAATCGGCTTATAATTAGGCTGTAAAACTAATTGATTGGTTCCATCTACATATCCAATTGCTGATGTAGGATTATCAGGATCAGGAATAGATCCAACTACTCTATCACTATAAGCGGCTCTAGTACTAAAACTATAAAAGCCTGAAATTGTAGGCTGATAAGCAGCTCTTGCAATTGAGACATCTTTTTTAGCTAATTCTACATTAGTTTGTGCAATTTTCAACTCTGTTCTAGATTCCTTTGCCTTTTGAGCAATAGCTTCTGAGGATTGTAATAATATTTCTTCGTTTAATTCTGGAATTTGATTTTCATCAATATCAAACGTTTTAAACTCATCCAATCTAAGCAATTGAGCTAAACTTAATTTCGAAATTAGCAATGCATTTTCAGCCGCAAGTACTTTCTGCGTATCAGAAGCAGCTGTTGCTTTAATATCTAACAAATCTCCTTTAGGCACAACACCTGCGTCAACTAATTGTTTTATTTTATCTAATTGTGATAGATTATACTCTTTTTGTTGCTGTTGAACTTTTAAATTTTCTTTATTGAATAATATTTGTAAAAAAGCATTAGCTACATTTAAGGCTATATCTTCTTGCATTTTCGCCAATTGATATTGTGAAGCTATAATTGCTAAATTTGACTTTCTTAATTGCAATTGATTTTTCAAACCATTATAAATATCTACACCTACATTCAATCCCGCAGAAGTAAATTGTGTTGTTTGGTTTTGCAACAAACCTGTTGTGATATTTTGATTTAAACCAATATTCCATGAATGTGATGCATTTGCGTTTACAGTTGGTAAAAACGCCCCTAAAGCATCTTTTTTATTAATTGCTGCATTCTTAATATCTAATTCTGAAGTTTGAACAGAAATATTATTTTTAATAGCATAATCTATACATTCTCTAAGCGTCCATTTCTTTTCTTGTGCTGATAGTTGAACTCCAACAAGCAAGAGAAATAGTAATATTTTTTTTGTTATCATTTTGTATGAGTTACATTCTGAATTCTCTTATAAGACCATTTTTTTTATAATTTGTTACACGAAACAATTAAAATTTTATTTTTACACGAAATTATTCTTGAAACATGAAATATCTTATTGGTCTATTAGCAATTTTTATTATCGTAAGTTTGTTTGCATCTTGTGCAACTTCTAAAAAGATAGAATTTTTAAAGCCATTACCTTCAGACAATAATCCAATGGTTTATAAAAACAAAACATCTTTTATTGCAATGCCTGTGGAAATTTCCATAAAAGAGATAGAACGCCAACTTAATAAAAATCTTTCGGGTTTAATTTATGAAGACAACAACCTAGAGGATGATAAGACTCAAATGAAGATTTGGAAAACAGATAAAATAATTTTAACTGAAAAAAACGGAGTTATTACCTCCAAAATTCCATTAAAAATATGGTCTAAATTCAAATATGGAACAGATTTTTTAAATCTAAATGACACTAGAGAAGTTAATCTTGACGGAACTATTATTATGGAAAGCAAGGCCCATTTGACTAACTGGAAATTAACAACTTCTTCAAAATTAAAAGACTTTAATTGGAACGAAAGCCCTAACATACTAGTCGCTGGAAAAAAAATTCCTATTACCTATATTATAAATCCAACATTATCCATATTCAAATCAAAAATAGCAAGAATGATTGATGAAGCTATTGATCAATCCTGTGATTTTAAACCGCAAGTTCTAGATGTTTTAAGCACTTTAAGCAAACCTTTTTTAACAAATGATGCTTATGAAGCTTGGTTTAAATTAATTCCTATTGAACTATATGTTACCGAAGCAGAATTAAAAGAAGGCAAAATAACACTTGATATGGGATTGAAATGCGACATGCAAACCATGGTTGGACAAGAGCCCAAAAACAAGTTTGACGCTTCAAAAGTAGTTTTAAAACCTGTGGCTAAAATGCCGGATAAGTTAACGGTTTCTGTGGCTGCAATTTCCACTTATCAAAGTGCTTCAAAAATAATAACTAAAAACTTTAAAGGGCAAGAATTTGGTTCAGGTAGCAAAAAAGTAATTGTTCAAAATATGACCATTTGGGAAAAAGAAAAAAAACTTATTATTGCTCTTGACTTAACAGGAAGTATAAATGGAACTATATATTTATCGGGTTATCCAAATTATAATATATTAACCAAAGAAATCTATTTTGACCAATTAGATTATGTTTTGAATACAAAAAACATATTACTCAAATCAGCTAATTGGCTTTTACAAGGTACTATCTTAAATAAAATTAAAGAAAATTGCCGTTATTCAATTAAGGAAAACTTAGAAGAAGGCAAAAAGAGTATGGAACCTTATTTAAACAATTATTCCCCAATGAAAGGTGTTTTTGTAAATGGAGTTTTAGAAGATTTTAATTTTGAAAAAGTAGAAATAACAGATAAAGCTATTATTGCTTTTATAACTACTTCTGGAAAATTAAATATCAAAGTTGATGGAATGGAATAATATACTATAAAATTACTTCTTAGCGTATTTTAGTTTATATATAGCGAATCCAACTAATGCAACAAGAATGTAAGGCATTACCATTAAAAAAACAATTCCATCATTTACTGCTTCGGCTTGCACAGTATTCTCATCACTTTCTAATGCTGCTCTACACATAGCACATTGTGCATGTGAAGGCAAAACAGAGAACAAAAAAAGCAGTATAAATACCCCTTTCGCATAAAAGCTATTTTCTCTTTTTTCTTTACTTAACATAATAAGGTGAAATCATTAAATAAACTACAACTCCAGTAACAGCAACATACAACCAAATAGGGAAAGTGATTTTAGCTATTTTTTTATGTTTATCAAATCGTTGAGCTAATGCTCTAACATAAGTAATCAACACTAAAGGAATAATAACAATCGATAAAACGATATGGGTAATTAATATGGGATAATATATGAATCCAAAATCACCACGATATTCTGTAGAATCAGATGTCATGTGATAAGCTACATACATTACTAAAAAAAGTACGGAGCAAAGTATGGCTAATTTCATCAATCTCTCATGCAGTCTTCTATTACCCTTTTTTATAGCCAGTATAGCTGTTATTAATAAAACAGCCGTAAACCCATTTATTGTTGCATAAATTGGAGGCAAAAATGATAAGGGTTCAACATCAAAACCCATTCTTTTTAAATTAATCCCAAACAATAAAGCAACTGCTAAAGGAATTATTACAGATAAGGCAATGATTAATTTATTATACTTTGTTTCAATTGAATTTTCTTCCATCATCGTTTAAAATAAGATTAACACTTAGAATTATTCTTCTAATAATTTTTTAATATCTTCCTTTATTGCTTTTATTCCTGCTGGTTCTAGTCCATCATAATACAAAATTGGATTATTTTGAGCATCTCTTCTACATCTAATTTTTCCTTCTTTGTCCACTAGAGCGAACAAACCCGAATGTTCAAAACCTCCTGCTACTTCATCATTTTGTCCTGCATACAAATTAAATCCTTTTAAAGCTAAGTTATAAATATAGTCTTTATCGCCTGAAAGGAAATGCCAATTATAATGCTTTACTCCTAAATGTTCAGCATGTGCTTTTAGAACTTCTGGAGTATCATGCTTTGGATCAATTGTTATAGAAGCAATTCCAAAATCTGGTTTACCATAAAACTCTTTTTGCAACTCTAACATATTTTGATTCATCTTAGGGCAAATAGTAGGACAAGTTGTGAAGAAAAATTCAACTACATATACTTTTCCTAAATAGTCTTTATCAGAAATTGTTTTATTGTTTTGATCGGTTAAAGTAAATGATGGAACTGGTCCAATTTCAACCAAATCTGATTTTTGAAACTTCGCAATAATTTTTGGAACAGCCCATATTCCAAAAATCAATATTATGAATGAAATTCCTATATATGATTTGTTTTTCATTAGATTTTTCTTTTATTATTTCTTTTTAAAGCTAATCTATATTCTGCTAAAATAATTTTCACATCATCGCTCATGTTATTATGTAAATCAGCAGCTGAAATTGTATTATAGCCTTCTTTATATTCTTCTTCTCCTTTTAAGTCTTTTCCTTTTCTACCTCGTAGATTTAGGTCTTTATCAACAATAAACACATTAGAAGTCCCTATAACTGGATTTAAAGCTTCTTTTAATTGAAAACTTTTATAAAAATTAGCAATTGAATCATGTGTAGTAAAAACAAAATTCCACCCTGACAAATCGGATATAGAACCTAACTCGCTAATAATAGATTTTATATCCTCTTGTGTCCCATCAGGAGCAACCATTATGATTTGAAAATCTTTAAACTCTTTGTTTTTATTATATATCTTTTGATTTAAGTTAAAAAGATTTCCTTTTTCGGTAAGAACATCATCGCCTAAAAAACCAATGATAGTAATTTTATCTTTTAATTGTACTTTATGATTTGAAAGTGATTTCCAATTTGGTATTTCGTTTATATTTTTTGTTAATGTAGGAAGGTTAACAAATTTATTTACACCTGTTGCAAAAAACATATAAACGACAAGTGGTAAAATAAAAAGAATAATTAAAACAATTTTCTTTCCCATGAGAGATACAATTTAGTAGGGTACAAAGATAAAAAAATCCCGATGTTTATCGGGATTTATTAAATATTTTAAAATGTTAAAAATTCCATTTTATTGTACCGTTTTTAAAAACTTCATACACATAGTCTCCTTCTACAAGTAAAATGAAACATAGGTATAAAATTAAAAATACTAAAGGAGCAACTATAATAGTTCTAAAACTCTTTTTTTCTCCTTCTAAGTGCATAAAAGCCCAAACAATATAATAAGCTTTAACGATTGTAAGAATAATAAACAACCAGTTTAACAAATTCATTCTTAGAAAATGACTTTTAAACAAGAAATCTGGTCTTACGATACCAAAAGCAACTTCTACAGTTGTTATGATTGAAAGTAGTCCAAAGACAAACCAAATTCTTTTTGTATTAGATTCGTGTGCGTGTGCCATAATGCTTAATTTATTTTTATTATACTAAGTAGAAGAATGTGAATACAAATACCCAAACTAAATCTACAAAGTGCCAATACAATCCTACTTTTTCCACCATTTCATAACTCTTTCTTTTCTCATAAGTACCTAACAATACATTGAAGAAAATAATGATATTAATTAAAACTCCAGTAAAAACGTGGAATCCGTGAAATCCTGTGATAAAGAAAAAGAAATTGGCAAACATTTTTTGACCATATTCGTTTCTTATTAGATTAGCTCCCTCCACAACATAGTGAGCAGATGCTAATCTTTTCAATGATTCTTCTCTAGAAAGAACTACTTTTTTCTTATTTACAATCTGTTCTGTTCTAACTAAGATATCTGGATGGTTTTTAAATCCTTCCACAACTTCGTTAACAGAAACTGATGGCAAAGAACCTTCAGACATAAACCAAGTTCCTTTACTTCTTACTAATTCTTCTCTTTCTTCTGGCAAATTTGCTGCAAAATCTGCTAAAGCAACTCTCTCTCCTTCTTTGTTTACAAATTGTAAGATAGAACCTCCTTTAGTTTCGATAGCTCCAAACTCACCTTTGATGAAGTTTTTCCATTCCCAAGCTTGAGAACCTAAGAAAATAAAACCTCCTACAATTGTTAAAAGCATATAAAAAGCAACCTTACCTTTCTTTAAATGATGACCTGCATCAACAGCAAGTACCATTGTTACAGAAGAGAAAATAAGGATAAAAGTCATTAATGCCACATAATACATTGGAGCTTCAGTTCCATGTAAAAATGGGAAGTGAGTAAAAACCTCGTCTGCAATAGGCCAAGTTTCTATAAATTTAAATCTCGAAAAACCATAAGCGGCAAGAAATCCTGAAAATGTTAGTGCATCTGAAACGATGAAGAACCACATCATCATTTTACCATAGGTTGCCCCTAATGGTCCTGGTCCTCCGTCTAAAGCGTGTTCATGTGAAGTAACTGTTGCTCCCATAAATTATATTAGTGTTAAAAAGTGGTCAAATTTATTGTTTTTTTTCTATTTGTAAAAATAGAAAAATAAAAACAGTAAAACCCAAATAATATCCATAAAGTGCCAATACATTGCACTAAGCTCTATACCAAGGGTTTGCGTCGAATTGTATTTTTGTTTAAAATGATTATAAATTACAACAATTAGTGAAATAATTCCACCAATAAGGTGAACTACGTGCACAATTACCATGATATACAAAAATGATGTTGTTATTGTGCTTTCACTTCCTGTAAAAAAATAACCGTTTGCTACAACTTGTGAAAAACCTTCGAATTGCAAAAATATAAAAGTTAAACCTAATAGCAAAGTAACCAACAACAATGTTGTAGTTAAGCTTCTATTATTTGCCTTTATAGCTTTTAATGCAAAATGAAAAGTAAAACTACTGGCAATAATTGTTAGTGTACTCAATAAAAAGGCAGAAGGTAATTGAAAATCTTTTAACCAGTCGGGTCTTGATTTACTAACTACAAACCCACTAGACAAACCTGCAAAAATCATAAAAATACTAATCATACCAAAAAGCAATAACATTTTGTATGTTTTGCCTTTTCTAGATTCTTGTTCTTCTAAAGTCATCATAATTATTATTTTTTAAAAAAACTTATCAATCACATAAATAATCTGCAACAAAGTAATGTATGAAACACTTACTAACATTAACTTTCTTGCTGCAATTGCATCCATTTTGTTATATAATTTGAATGCATAAAAAAGCATCCATAATCCCAATACAAATATAATTATAGCGCTTACAATTGAAATTTGAAATCTTCCAGTAAAACCAAAAACAGGAATCAAAGAAGCCAAAATAGTCCAAATTGTATACAATATAATCTGCAAAGCTGTTTTCTTATCTTTCTTACCTGTTGGCAACATAAAGAAACCTGCTTTTTTATAATCATCAAATAAAAACCATCCTATAGCCCAAAAGTGAGGGAATTGCCAAAAGAATTGAATAATAAACAATGTTCCTGCTTCAATACCAAATGTTCCTGTTGCTGCAACCCATCCTAGCATATAAGGAATGGCTCCTGGGAAAGCCCCAACAAAAACAGACAATGGGGTTACCGTTTTTAGCGGCGTATATAAGCTAACATACATAAATATAGAGATAGCACCAAAAAGGGCTGTTTTAGGATTGACTGAATATAAAATTGCCAAACCTAAAACTGTTAGGACTATACCTAAGATAAATGCATTTTGTTTTGATATTGTTCCTGCTGGCAATGGACGATTTTTAGTTCTATCCATTAAAAGATCTAGTTTTTTTTCAATAATCTGATTGAAGACATTTGAAGCTCCCACCATGCAGTACCCACCAATGCAAAGCAATAGCAAAACTTCAAAAGCATTACCATTCCAATTATCAACCCCTAAAGCATAACCTGCTAAAGTTGAAAACATCACGCTTATGGTAAGGCGAGCTTTTGTGATTTCTGTAAAAACAGAAAACCTAGAAGGGTTAGAAACAGATTGATTTGACGAACTCAAAATAAAATAATTACCATTTTTAAATCGAGTGCAAAGATAGTAATAAGATTTATTATTTTAAGGGTATAAAAGATTGAATTAATAAATGTTTTTTTTGAAAATCATAAATTTCTTTAAAAAATTCCTTCTAACTAAAATCAAAAACTGAGAACTATTAATAATCAAAGTACCAATTAAACAAATCCGTTTTAATTCCAGCTGAAAACCAAGTTGTTGTACTTGCTTTAGTAACCAAATCTTCGGTTGTAGGATTAAAGTCTCGAAACATTAGATTGGCAAAAATTTTCATATTGGATGATGGGTTTAAAATATAACCTGCTTGAAAATCTGCAATTATCAAGGTTGTTTTATTTCCTTGCCCTACAGTTACCCCTTTATCATAAGGACGATTATCATCGTAATTGAGATAAATATTTCCCCCATAATTATTCGTGTTTATACCGTCGTTATAATCCAGTCCTTGTATTCCATAATTTACCTTTGCTTGCGCATAAAATCTTCCTTTATTATATCTAGCAATAGCTACTAATTCACTAGCATTTGCCCCCCAATTATGCCCCATGCTTTGGTTATTGTGTCCATAATTTGTGACCACATTACTATGCGCATATACATAAGGCCTAATTCTATTATACTCTAATTGCAAGGTCAGATTATCAACTCCAAAAGCATTATAGTATTTTGCTCCTAATTGATAAGCAAATTTATTTCTCCAACTTTTATCTCTCGCTTTAATATCTCCAATAGAAAACTCGTCTAGTAAAAATTGCCCATAAAAATTAATATTGTTGTTATACTTGTATTTAGATGTTAATCCTAACAAAGCATTCCCTGATCTTGAAGAAGAAGAAAACTCAACTGCTCTATAAAATAGTATTGGATTCACAAAATTAACATCAAATCCTCTATTATTATCATTCCCCCAAACTACACTTTCAAAAAAACCAATATTCATACGTTTTGAAACATTCCAACTCAAATAATGGTTTGCCATAAACTTTGTAGTATATGTTCTATCAATAGTCGCTTCTTCTCTAACATCTTTTAACCACATGTAAGTATTGGTATATTTAATTTTCCAAAATGTGGTATTGATTTTAAAAAATGGATAAGGACTAGTCCCATCACCTTGAAGCAAAGAGCGATACCCATCACCTATAAAATTTCTACTATATCCTAATTGTAAATCAATGAATTTACTTGGTGTATATTTAATGTTTGCTTCAGCTAGTGGAAAGTCAAATGCATTTTGTTTAAAATCTTTTGCAATTCCTATTCCTGGAATTATAGCTGGATTTCCGCCAGAAGGTTTAATACTTCTAGCATAATCATTATAATAATCAGCAAATAATCCTTGAGATTCGTATATCTGAGTAGAAAAACTGAGTTGCTCCCCTAACTGTCCATTAACAGAAACTCCTCTTGTATTGACATAAGTGTAATTCTCATCACTACCAAAGTCCTTGCCTAGATTTACATTTAAAATTGGGTTAATCGTAAACCAATATCCTTCTCCTTGAATAGCTACTAGATTTTCATTCCATAATTTTCTTCCCCACCAAGATTTCTTGTCTTTTAACAATTTATTATTTTCGGCTTCAAAGTCATAATATCTTGCAACTTCAGCATACGAATATGGCTTAGAAGCTGTGTGATTATTACTTCCTACTAGGTTTAAGTTTTGATCAAAATATGAATAATTAGCATGTGTAAATGGAAGATTATTTTTGCCTTTAAAAATTGCATTTTTATATTCTTGCAGTTTTACCTCTTCATATTCTTTTAATTCTTCAAACTTTGCTGTAGTATTCTTTTTTGTATCTATTGAATTTTTATTAATTAGAGACACAAAAGTTGAATCAATAGGAATAGGTATTGTTATTGAATATTTAGCAAAAGTTTTTCTTCCCTGATACATCGCTGGCTTTACATTTTCTAACAAACCTAAAACACGTATTGTTTCATTTTTTAAATCCTCAGAATAAGCTTCAGTATATATAACTTTGAATTTTCCCAAAGTATCTACTTCAAAAAGTGCATAAACTTTACCTTTATATAGACTTGCAGATTCTGGTACTTTAAAATTTGTAACGATATGTTCACGTAGCTTACTATAAAAACAATCTTTTTTATCTACCGTTTGATTTGTTTCACAACTTTTAAAAATTGGAAAAACTTCATTATTATCAATTTGAGAAAAAGAGAATTGTGCAATTAAAAATAGAAATAGTAAAAATTTATTATTCATTTTGGAAATTTTAGTAACCTGTTTTTGATTCATTCCCTTCTACTATAGCTTTTGCAGAAGATGTACCTATTCGTTTTACGCCTAACTTAATCATTTCAACCGCTTCGTCATAATTTCTAACACCTCCTGCGGCTTTAACAGGAAGAGGGAAAGAATTCTCTAGCATAATTTTTATGGCATGGATGGTTGCTCCATTAGGTAAATTGTTTTTTGTTTGATAAAATCCAGTAGAAGATTTTACAAAAACCTTATCATATTGATCCTCTTTGAAATTAGAAATGATTGTATTCTTTATCAAAGTACATATTTGAATAATCTGACTATCATCAAGTGCCGCAACTTCTATAATCCACTTGACTACTTTATTAACCTCTAATCCAAAATGGGTACACGCAATGATTTCCTCTCTAATTAAATCAATCTTACCCATTTTAAAGGCTTCATAATTAATTACAAAATCAAGTTCATCAACACCTTCTTTTACGGCATTATTAGCTTCATTAAGCTTTTCACTTAAAGGGTTTTGACCTAAAGGAAAATCAATTACCGTTCCTATCAATACATTTGATTTGGCTTTAGTAATCATTTCTTTAGCCATAGCAATAATTGCAGGACGAATCATTATTAATTTGAATTTATAATCAATTGCCTCTTGAATGCTTTTTCTATTAATTTCTATATTTTCTGATTCAGTTACATTTGCTTGAGTAGCTGTCTTTAAATAAGTTGAATCAAGATATTCTTTAATATTCATAAACCATTTATAATATGCCATAAAAGTAAAAAATCCCTTTTAAAAAAAGGGATTTTATAATTATTATTTAGCAATCTTAAAGGTAATTGGCATTGTGTATTGGATTTTAACATCTCTACCACCTTGTTTGGCTGGAATAATCTTTGGCAATTTTTTTACAGCACTTTCTACTGCTTTTTTCATATCAGCAGTAGATCTATTATTTTCTACTGGAGTAATTGCAGTAAAGTTACCCATCTGATCTATTATAAATTGAACATAAACTGTACCTTCCTTTCTGTCTTCTAAATCTCTTTCTGGGTATTTTAAATTTCTAAAGATTGCTTTACGCAATTGCTCATCAAAACATGCTTTTTGTTGTTCTTTAGAAACACCTTTACAAGATGGAAACATTGGAAGTTCTTCAACAACAACAAATACCTTATTTACATCAACAGGGCTATTAGTTACTCCATTATTAGATGGATTTGCTGGAATAGAATTATCAACTACATTATCTAAAGGTTCATCGTGAGGTATTTCTTCAATTACATCATCCTTAACTTCAATATCAGATTTTACAAAATTATTTACAAACTTTTGTTGAACGGTTTGTTTAACCACTTTAGTCTCTGTATTTCTTTCTACTTTAACTTCTTCAATTTTCGGATTATAAACAAACACAGAGTCATCTGGAAATACGGGAAAAACTTTAGCAGTTTCTTTTGGGATTACATCTTTAAAATTAAACTCTAACACGAATAATACTGTTACCATTACAGCGATTAGTCCTATTTGAAAAAAAATAAAACTATTTTTAGATTTATCAATCATTTTAACATTTGGCTTCATAATAATTTAATTTTAAAGGTTAGTTCTTAACCATAATCAAACCATGTGCCAAAAAAAATCCCAATCTTTCGATTGGGATTCTTATATAAATAACTTTATCTTATCTGTTTTCTAATCTAAACAAAATTGGTTGTGCGTAACTTACTGAAACTGCTTTTCCTCTTTGTTTTCCAGGAATAAATTTAGGCAATTTTCTAATAATTCTTTCCGCTTCACCTTCAAGTAGTTCTCCACCTTTAGGCCCTTTTAATCTTAAATTAGTAACCGCTCCTGTTTTATCGATAACAAACATAACAGTAACTCTACCTTGAATATTATCTTCACGAGCTCTAGAAGGGTAATCAAAATATTTTTTGATGTGTTTGTTCATTTGTTCTGTAAAACATTCTTTTTGTTTATCTCTAGCTACTTTTTCACATCCAGGAAACAAAGGAATATCTTCCAATACAGCAAATGGAACTTCTACATCTAAATCTTCAACACCAACATCTGCATTACCAACATTCGAAGCTTTTACAACAACTACTTCTTGTTTTTCATTAGTCTCAGTAGTTTCAATTTTTTTATCCTCAAGAATTACCTTATCATCAACAACTTGAATTACTTCAGGAGCTGGCGGTGGTGGTGGTGGTGCTTTTTGCACTTGCATTGTTAAAGGAATAATTTCGTCATCAAGAATATTATCAACTATCTGAACTTTTTGAGTTTCAATAACAGGATCTGGAGTTTTTACTTCAATAGCGATGTAAGTTAAAACAGTAATTGCTGCCAATCCAATTTGGAAATACAACAAACTATTTCGCTTCGCATCTACATTAGGATTCTTTTTTGGTTGCATAGTTTTTTAATTTAAGGTACGAATATAAATAATAATTTTTTAAATTTTAAATTTTCTGATAGAAATCCGATTTAAGACATATACATTTAACAAAACAGCTACAATTACTCCAGTTGAATTTGCTAAAACATCATAAAAATCTGCTTTTCTTGTTTCAGTAAACACACCTTGTAATACCTCAATTACTATGCCATAACTTATTGTTATTAAAATAATTGACCAATAAATATTCTTTTTTATGTTTTTAACACTTTTAATCATAAGTAGTGTTAATGTAAAATAAAAGAAGAAGTGTACTAACTTATCAGTATTTTGAAATGTGTTAAAACTTGTTTCACTAAAACTAACTAAACAAAGAAAAGTAATTATTACTATCCAAACTAAAGTCAGTATTAAGTAAAATTTACGCACCTACTAATTCTTTATATGCCTTAAAATCTAACAATTCATTTAATTGAGATAAATCTGAGGCTTTCACTTTAACCATCCAACCGTCACCGTAAGGATCCGTATTTACTTTTTCTGGTTCTGATTCTAATGAATCATTAAATTCAATAATTTCTCCTGATACAGGTAGAAATAAATCTGATACTGTTTTTACAGCTTCAACGGTTCCAAATACCTCATCTTTTTCTAAGGTTTGATCTAGTGTTTCAACTTCAACGTAAACTATATCACCTAATTCTTTTTGAGCAAAGTCGGTAATACCTACAGTTACTACATCACCATCTACACTAACCCATTCGTGGTCTTTTGTGTATTTTAAATTTTCTGGAAAGTTCATTTGTTTTAATTTTTAAGCAAAAATAATTTTTTCTATATAATATCTAACTCTTTTTTTAATTAATTTCCAAAATTATATCTCAAAGTAAATCCTGCTCTAATTGTTGTAAGCGGAAATGCTGTAGAAATAACGGCTTTAGAAAATTGATGATCATAATAAAAGATTGCCGTAAAGTTTTTAGAGAATGAATAATCTGCTGTAAACTTTATTGACATTAAATTCTGTCCTCCTGATAATTGATTGTTATCATAATCTAGATACCTAACAATTGTGGTATTTTTCCTTATAGAGAAATCAGCTTTTAAATTCACATCGCTCTTAATTACTCCTGTTGGAGTATCTGCTAATTTTGAACTAATTGTTACATCTTTAATCCTGTATCCAACACCAAGAGTGTATTCATTTCCTTTCACTTCTGTTAACAGGTTATTATCAAAACTCATGTTTAAAGTTCTGTCTTTCTTCACTTCTGCAAGAAATTTTAAAGAAGTTTTTGTTTCAAAATCAAAACGCACTAAAGGATTAAACTGTTCGGCTAAATTTACATTTGAAATAATTCTCTTGGCATATATATTACCATTTTGATCTTCATTTAAATTGGTTCCTGGATTAACTTCACTGTTTAAGTTTGACCTAAAAGCATTAATTCCATAACTAGCCCTATATCCGTGTTGAATAGAAAAACGCTTAAATTTATCTTTAAACCATTTGTTATTCATCAAACCTGTATACTTGATGTTCCAGTTTGGCAATGGAATTGATTTAAAATCATTTGTAGAAACTTTACTTGCACTTTGACCTGAGTATGCAGCCAAGAAAGCAGGCAAAAGAACTTGCTGACTATTTTTACCAAAACCATCAGGATAACCATCACCATCAGTATCAACAACATTTCCTGGTCCATAATATTTCTCTGCTAATCGATTAGCAATTATGATTCTGTTATCTCTAAAATCTTGAAAAGCTTGAGAGAAATTTTCATCACTTTGACTAAAGGCTGTTTTAATTAAAATGGTTGTTATATTGTAATTACCAAAATTATATGGTGATCTTGGGTTATAGGTTCCATCAGCTGAAACATCATATTGTTCAGAAAAATTTTGAGCCAATGTTCTATCAGCACTCAAATCTATCTTAAAATCTTTAAATAATTCCACTTGAGCAGTGAAGTTTAGTTGGCGGTTTTTTACTTGTGAAAAGTTCTGATTAAAGTCAGGGAAATTAGTTAAATATCCATTTTTAGCTGCTTCATATCTAATATCAGACTGGCTACCTAAAACAAATCCTAAAGTAGGTCTTGTGGTTCCAAAGAAACCAACTCCAGGTAAGAATCCAGGTAAAACTGTTCCGTTATTTTCTTTGTAATTAACTTGGATATTTTTTACACTTGTTAAAACGCCTATTAATGCTCTTGTAAATTTATTACCATCACCTGTAGCGGCTACTTTTGGTTTTGCTGTTATTTTTTCTCCTGGCTTAGGTGGTGCTGTTTTAGCTTTTAAAGCTGGTTTCTTTTTACCGACTCCTAATGCCTTGTATAAAATATCCATATTAAATGTTGTGTTCAACGTATGTGAATTAGCATTTTGAATGGTATTCCCCAATTGATAAATATCCCCAGCTTCTGTTTCTATACTTGAAAAAGCATTAGATGAACGCGTCCAATTATAATCAGATGTATAAGAATAATTTGATTTTACAAATCCTAAAAAAGGCAATTTATTAATTGGCAATTCATAATTTAAAACCAACTGTTGATTGTGTTGATTTGCTGTACCTGCATCCCAAAAATCATCCCAAATAGTAAATGAATCAATAGGCACATTGTTTTCATCTAGGTAATTTCTAACTATGTTATTTGAACTAGCATTATAGACTACTGAAAGCGATTTAGTCAATTTGTAATTGAATCCATAATTATAATTAAAGAAATAATTTCTTCTATATAAAGGATCTAATTCAATTCCTTGTACTTCAACTTGTCTAAATTGTTGTTTGTTGTATTGTCTTAAAATATTAGAACTGAAAGCAACACTTGTAGGTAAGAAATTGAAATTAAAATCTTTTAATGCTTTGTAATATTCTTTACTAGACAACTTTTTAGATTTCTTAAAAGGTTCAATAGTTGAAGGTTTGAATGAATAAGCATAATCTACAGATGTTTTTACTTGTTGATCCATTAAACTTTCTACTTCAAAATCATGGTGTTGCGTTTCGTTATAAGAATAAGACAGCGTTAAATTTTCCACATCATAAATGTGCTGTTTTTGATCTGGTGCTCTATCTTTTCTTACTCCAATGAAGTTGATGCTTTGTCTTTTAGTATAATCAATTGCTCTTTCTTCAATATTATCTCTTTCTGCTTGATCTGGAGTTATATCTAATAATTGTTGTAATTCTATATCTTGATAGTATGGGTCATATTTAGGGGTTATTTTTTCTTCTCCTACTGCGTAATTGAAAGGCAAATTAATTCCCCATTTATTTGGCAATAATTTTCCAAGATTGAAATTTGTAACTATATCATATTGTTTAGTATCTTCTCTACTTCTTTCATTTGGTCCTTGTTCTAGTGACCCAAAACCAATTGTATTTAATCTTCCTGTTGCTGAAAGTGTAGCAAAATCAGCCATATTAGTATCTAAATTGGCAACAGCTGCATATCCTCCTTTGTTGTCCATATCAGACATACGTAATTCGTTAAACCAAACTTCACCTCTTATGGGTTGTGTGCCATTTTTATTTTTAAGTCCCACCATTAAAGTTCGAACTAAACCAAAATTTGGATTTCCTTTAATACCCAGTGTTAATTTACTTTCTGATGAACCTATTGTTTCCTCTTCAACAAAACCAATTCCGTTTAAATCATATATAATGGAAGGGTCGTTTGACAATGCTAATATTTTTAACTTTGTTAGTAAAGATAAGGCAACATTAATTTCATTATCTGACAACCAAACATCTTCAGCAGACCTTGCTGTTTGGGCAGACACTTTTAAAGGCATTTCTATTTGATAGAAGTTTTGCGTAAAGTCATTTCCAAAACGAATGAAAGCTACCATTTCATCATCTTGTAATGGTGTTGATTCTGGAATAGGTAAAGCCTCTGCATGTAAGAACATACGTAGTTTTTTGAACTGACGCATATCAACATTTACATTTTTAAATACGGCTCTAGAATCATTTGGCTCTAAACCATCAACATAATTTCCAGACACTGGATCATACACTCTTAGAGAAAGTGATTGTTCATTTTGATTGATGATAGTATTATTATTATACAATTGCTCTCTTTGTACTCCAGGAGGAGCTACGTAAGGAATAGGTGAACGATTCCCGTTTTCTTGAATATTGACAGAAACTACATCAAAACCAGTCTCATCATTATCATTATTTGGCTCTTGATCTAAAGAAGATGTAAACCTTCTCCATTCTCCTCTTACTAAATCTAAAGCACCAAAACGCAAAGTTACATCATCTTTGAATCCTGTTAGGAACATTCTCATGAATCGAATTGAACGCAAATCAGAAATTGATCCTTCAGCATTATCAGCTGTTGCTAATTCTTGAATTGGAATTTTATATTGTACCCATCTTGATTTTCCTTGTGTCCCATCAGGCAAGTCAATATTATCAACTAAACGTGTATCTACAACAAAGTTTTCTCCGACTACTGGAGTTGAATTAATATTTACTTCAAATTTATAATACGCATTAATAGTATTCATGGTATTATCTCTGTTGATATCTTCAACATCAGGAAAAGTGGTGCTTCCTCTATTAGTATCTGTTACATTTACAGGGGAATTGCCTTGTGTTCCGTTATAATTTCTATATCTTTCAAGAACTCCACCAGTTGCATTTAAATAAAACTGATAATTATCGGCTGATGGATCGGGATTTGCGGCAAAACTTGGGTATTTAGCAGCTTCTTCTTGATCGGTTAATCCGTTAAATCCTAAATCTTGAGCAGTTCTATTAGCTTCATTTGTATCAAAAGCATAGATTAAAGATTGAGAGGCAGGTGATTTTCCCCATTCTGTAGAATTAGTTGCTGTTACTGCATTAGCTTCTGGTAGACCATTTTCATAATTCTTTCTACCATCTTTTAAAACGTCTTCAGAAATTTCACCTAAATTGAATACTAATTTACCTGTATTTTGTATATTTTCAACTACTCCTTGTTCATTGTAATAGGGATCTAATACCCAAAATTGAATATATTCAACATTTGACTGTTCAAAGTTTGTTGAATTAATGCTTCGCATTATTCCTCCAAAATTTGTAGCTGCTTCAGTATCAGAAAAAGTATTGTTAGGAGCTACTAGTGGGTTATAATTATAAGGCCCTCTTTCCTTTGGATAATAACTTAAATCTAAAGTAGAAACCACTTGTGTTTGTCCTTGTGCAATATCGGTTTCTGGATACAACTCTCTACTAAAAATTCTTCTAGTTTTATTAGTAGATAAATCTTGGTTTGAAATCCCTGTTGGTGTCTGTGTATAAAAAACAGGATCTATTGAATACCAAGATAATTTGGCTCTTTTGTAGCCATAAGTTAGATCATTTTCATTAAGCTCTCCTCCAAAATCTATAGGCGAACTTGACAAGCTCCATGCAGAAGCGGAACGCATGTCTATTGTTGTTTGTGAACCTTCAAAATCATCTATATAAACCGTAGATTCACCATTAAAGTTTGAAGTTTTTGAAGCTCCAGGTTTTAAATAAGCTATTTCACCTCTAAAAGACAGGTTAGAAGGAACGTCAGTGTCTATATTAGGTAGTTTATTAGCTAATCTAGTTAAGAAAGGAACTTCCGTAGAGAAATTAGCATTTAATCCAAAAATAGTATTATTTACTGCATCTTGATTATAGTCTGTTTTTTGTGTAAAAGGCCTTTCCGTCATATTTAATATGGTACCCCCAATAAGAAAGTTTTCATTAAATTTATGCTCTACATTTAAACCCCAAAAACGTCTTGTTTGTTGACCGAAAACCGCATTATTTTCTAACGAGACTTGAATTGGTGTATTAGAAGCTAACAAAGAAGTATCAGTAATATAAACTCTTCCTAGCTGGTAATTTACAGTATAGTCAATACCTTCAACTAAGACTCTTCCTCCTGCTGTTACCACAACAGAACCTTGAGGCACATTAAATGCTCCAATAGGTATTCCATCACCTGAAGTAGATTTATACCTACCTCTTAACTGAAATTTATTCTTTTCACTTTCTTGAAGTGCTGCTGCTTGTGTTAGCTTGTATAAATTTCTAAAAACGTATTTATCTTGATTAGAATTATAAGAAGCATCAGTATCATAATCTTCTGTTCCTGTTTTTAACTTATCGAAAAGTAATTTACCGAATGGTTCTACATTGGTAAAAATAATTCTACCGTATTGAGCATCAACTGTAATTCCTGGAATAAAATCAAAAAAACCATCACCCCCTTCTTGCGGGTCATTTGTATAATTTAGTTTATCTAAATTAAATACTTTAATTAAAGGTGTTTCTGCCACACCAACAGGTAGTGCGGTTGCTCCTACTTGAGTAATATAATTCAAAGGAGACGGGTCAGTATATAAAATATTAAATTTAAAATCTTCACTTTCTAATTGATATCCCCCAGGAATTTGATAAATATTTTTCATCATTAAATCCCAAACGGGTTGATTTACATTAACCAAAGTTCCTTTTAACATTTTTAAAATTAAACTTTGAGAAGAAGGAACTGCTATATCTGAACTATTGTCAACTTGAGTTGCATCAACACCATCTGTACCAAATTCTCCAACTTGGTAAACCACATCACCTATTGTATATTGATAAGAAACAGCTAAAACTTCGTCGTTTGATAGTCTTTGATTTAAAGAAACATATCCCAATTGTGGATGATAGGTAAACTCATTTGTGCTTAATTTTCTAGCATTTTCTAACTTTACGTAATCTTGTCCTTCTTGAACCCCTGAAATATTGAATCCATTACTTGCAGTTGCTACATTTCTAATTCCGTCATTTAGCAAATAACCAGCATCTCCAATTTTTGTAGGGTCAAATTTATTATTTTTATTATCTGAAGGCGTATTGGGTCCAACGTTAAAAAACCCTGGTGCAGAAGCAAGATCTATACCTACAACCTCTTCATCGTTAATCCCTATTAATTGTGATTCTCCTAAATCTTGAAGACCAATGATATTTCTTAAATTATTATCTTGTGTACTAACACGGTTTTGTTTATTGGTTACCCAAACTTCAATACGTGTAATTTGAACTCTACTATCAACATACGGATAATTTCTTAATGCTTTATCGTAGTTATTTCTAAAATATTGAGACAGGAAATAGTGGCGATCGTTATCATATTCTTGGGCAAAGAGGCTAAAGTCTTGAATAGTAGCTCCACCTTCAGCATTTACTGTTTTGGTCTGTGATTTTTGTTCCGAAAAAACCCCTGTTACTGTTGTTTTACCAAACTGCAATTGTGCCTTTACACCAAATAAACTTTGAGCTCCTCTAATAAGTGTACTATTGATTGGCAAACTAACATTACCCACTTCAATTTTTTGAATAATATCATCCTCAGTGGGTGCATATTCTAATTTGATTAAGTTTTGAAAAGCAAAAGTTGATTGTGTATCATAATTTACATTTACATTTAAACGGGTTCCTACTTTTCCTTGTAAGCCTAAACTAATTCTTTGGTTAAAATCGAAAGTAAAGTTTTTTCTGTTTCTTGGAGAAAGAGCAGGATTATCTTGTTTTGTGAATCGCATTCCCAAATCCATTTCAACAGAACCCGTTGGTTTTATATCTATGGTATTACTTCCAAAAATAGATTCGAATAACTTAGAATTGACATAATATCTTGGCAATAAATCTCTTTTTGCTTCTTCCGACCCTTCTTTTTGTCCATCAACTGCACTAAGTTTTTCTTGGTAATATTTACGTATTGATTCCCTTAAAACTAATTCTTCATATTGTTGTGGCGTCAAAATTATGGGATAATTTATATTAAATCCATCAAAAGTTTTGGAATAAATATATCTATCAGTAACTGGGTCATAGGTATAAGCTTCCAAAATACTGTTTGGATTAGGTACTTCTATGCTTCCTTTGTTATAACCTTTAACAGTATCTTGTTCAACTTCTTGTGAAAATGAGAAAGGAGCGACTAATAGAATAAAAATCGTCGCAAAAAACTTCAAAGTTCGATTAAGTATATTATTATTTTTCAAGTACTTATAAATTTTTTAATGCTTGTTTAATGATTGCTTCAACGGTAGCGTTTGGATTTTCATTTATAATTTTATCAATAGCTTTTTCAGCATTTTTTCTAACAAATCCTAAAACCTCCAAAGCAGATAACGCTTCTTCTTTATTTGTATTGTAATTCGGTGTTGAAACTTCGTCTAAACTGTAAATTTTTAACACTTTATCTTTTAAATCTAATATAACTCTTTGTGCTGTTTTCACTCCAATTCCTTTAATAGATTGAACTGTTCCCACATCATTAGAAGCAATTGCCTGAATAATATGGGATGGAGGAAGAGAAGACAACATTGTTCGTGCTATACTTGCTCCAATACCCGAAACAGAAATTAACAATTTAAACAATTCTCTTTCTTGTTTTTCTATGAAACCGTAAAGGCTATGTGAGTCTTCTTTTACTTGTAAAAAAGTATAAAGTTTAATGTTTTCAGATTCTGGTAATAATGAAAATGTATGTAATGAAATATTGACAAGATAACCCACACCATTGCAATCAATTACAACTTCTGTTGGTGTTTTTTCAACTAATTTTCCTTGAATGTGTGTTATCATCAATTTATTATTTTACATTAATTTTCTTAATTTTTCTTTCTTTTTCTTGTGCATCAACAACAGCTACGGCTGCCATGTTTACCATTTCTTCCACACTTGCTCCTAATTGAAAAATATGGACTGGCTTATCTAATCCCATCATTATAGGCCCGATAGAGTCTGACTTATTCAATTCTTTTAACATTTTATAAGTGATATTAGCCGCGTCTAAATTCGGATAAATTAACGTATTTACTTTTTTATTTGCTAATTTTGAGAAAGGAAATTTACTTTTTAACATTTCTGGGTTTAATGCAAAATCCGTTTGAATTTCCCCATCAACTATTAAATCTGGATAATATTTATGCAGGTAAGCTACTGCTTCTCTAATTTTCTTAGAACTTTCATTAAGTGACGATCCAAAATTAGAAAACGAAACCATTGCAATAACGGGCTCCATTCCAAACATTCTTACTGTTTTAGCTGTCATTAATGCAATTTTAGCTAAATCTTCAGCAGATGGATTAACATTTATAGCTGTATCAGACAAAAATATCGGTCCTCGAACTGTCATCATCATATTAGTTGTAGCAATACGAGAAACACCTGGTCCTTTATCAATAAGTTCCATTATTGGTTTCACAACTGAAGGATAACTTCTTGAATAACCTGTAACTAGTGCATCAGCTTCCCCATGATTTACCATCATTGCTGCAAAATAATTGCGCTCTCTCATCCATTTTTCTGCATCTAGCTGAGTTATACCTCTTCTTTGTCTAGTTACCCAAAAAGAGTTAGCATATTTATGTCTTCTTTGATCTTCTTCTTTGGTTTTAGGGTCAATAATTGTTACATCGGCCACAAAACCAATCTCTTCCATTAGTTCTTCTATAATTTCTTTGTTTCCTAACAAAATCGGCACTCCAATTCCTTCTTCTAAAACAATTTGAGCCGCTTTTAAAACATCTAGATGATCTGCTTCAGCGAAAATGACGCGTTTAGGATTAGTTTTAGCTCTGTTTACTAAAAGGCGAATCATTTTATTGTCTGAACCTAAACGTTCTAATAATTCTTCTTCATATTTTTCCCAGTCGGTAATTTCTATTTGAGCTACACCTGATTCCATTGCCGCTTTTGCTACAGCTGGAGCAACGATTGAAATTAATCTTGGATCAAAAGGTTTTGGTATAATATAATCTCTTCCGAAATTTAATTTTGTTTCACCGTAAGCAATATTAACTTGTTCAGGAACTGGGGTTTTTGCTAATTCGGCTAAAGCTTTAACTGCTGCCATCTTCATGGCTTCGTTAATTTTTGTAGCTCTAACATCTAGAGCTCCTCTAAAAATATAGGGAAATCCAAGTACATTATTTACTTGATTAGGATGGTCAGAACGACCCGTTGCCATTATTATATCTTTTCTTGTATTAATAGCCACATTGTAATCAATTTCAGGAACAGGATTTGCCATTGCAAAAACAATAGGGTCATTGCTCATAGTAAGCAACATTTCAGAGGTAAGAATATTTCCAGCAGAAAGTCCTAGAAAAACATCAGCATTAATTAATGCATCTGAAAGGGCAATTCCTTTTTTCCCGTATGAGTATCTTTTTTGAAGTTCAGATAAATCCGTTCTGTCTTTTGACAATACACCGTCTTTATCAAACATTATTATATTTTCTAATTTAACTCCTAATAAAACATATAAATTAGCACAAGCTAAAGCTGCTGATCCTGCTCCAGAAATCACTACTCTTACTTCGTCAATTTTTTTATTGGCTAATTCTAATGCGTTTAATAAAGCCGCAGAAGATATAATAGCTGTTCCGTGTTGATCATCATGCATTACTGGAATATTTAATTCCTCTACCAATCGTCTTTCAATTTCAAACGATTCAGGTGCTTTGATATCTTCTAAGTTAATTCCTCCAAAAGTTGGAGCAATATTTTTAACGGTTTCAATAAATTTTTCTACATCATTAGTCCCAATTTCAATATCAAAAACATCAATATCAGAAAATATTTTGAACAGTAATGCTTTTCCTTCCATCACTGGTTTAGAAGCTTCAGGTCCAATATTTCCTAATCCTAAAACAGCTGTTCCGTTTGTGATTACTGCAACTAAATTTCCTTTAGCTGTGTATTTATAAACATTATTAACATCTTTAGCAATTTCCAAGCAAGGTTCTGCTACACCTGGTGAATAAGCTAATGACAAATCACGTTGGGTTGCATACTTCTTTGTTGGTACTACTTGTATCTTCCCTGGTGTTGGTTTTGCATGATATAATAAGGCCTCTCTTCGTTTTGTATCTTTGTGCATATAACAGTTTATATATGAACTTACAAAGTTAAAATAAGGATTGAAAGAAAAAAATTTTAAGGTTATTCTTTTATATAAAAGGCGAATATTCGTTTAATGGACAAATTATCTTAATAAAGCGAAATGTCCTCTTACAATTCTTCCATTTTCAAGTTCAATGGTGTACCAATAATCATCCGCAGGAAGTGGTTTATTATTATATATTCCATTCCAACCAATGCTCAAAGAATCTATTTGAGCTAAAAATTTACCATATCGATCAAAAATTCGAACAACTGTTTTGGATTTCAACTTAGCATCTAATCCTTTAATACTCCAAAAATCATTATAATTATCTCCATTTGGAGTAAAAAACTTTGGAGCACCTAGTACATTTATTTTTTTATCCTTTATTCCACAACCTTTTTCATCTTTTACATATACAGTATAAATTCCTGGTAATACATCTGTAAAAGTATTAGAATATTGATAAGAAATATTATCTAAACTATACATATAACTTCCAATTCCTGAAGCTATGATTGTTATACTATTATTATCTGTTAAATCGTTAACTTCAATATTATCTATAGTTGCAATATTAGATTGGCTAACTAAAATAGTTCTTGTGTTTTCACAATTATTTAGATTGGTAACTGTAACGGAGTAGTTTCCTGCTTCATTTACTTGCAGGTTATATGAATTTGCTCCAGTAATAGGGTCATTTTCTAAATACCATTGGTATAAAAAATTAGAAGATTGGCTTGGATCAATTAACCCTGCATCTAAATGCACAAAATAGTTAGGTAAATTATTACAAACATAGACTTCCTGTCCTTGTGTATTTATAGTAGGTAATGAAAGTACCTTAAACGGAATTATACCTGTTGTATAACAATTTAAATCATTTTGATTAATAACTTTTACTGTAACATTTTGACTTGTTGTTGTAAAGGGATTTGGCAATGGACTTGAAAGTTGCACATTGTTTTCATCATAATATTCAACAATCATCCCTGTTTGTGTTCCTAAAATTATAGACTCAAAAGCGGATGTATCAAATGAGGCAAACTCTTCAGTTGACTGTGGGTCATTTTCATTACAAACCCTTGTTAAATTGGACGGGATTGTAAATACTAATGGTTTTTTATTAATTACAAATTCGATTGTTGTTCCAAAAGTACAAGGATTCCCTGTATTGCTTGACAATGTAACATTTATTATTTGTTCAGTAGAAGTAAATGGATTAGGCAATGGACTTGGGAGCGGGTTGTTATTTTCGTCAGTATAGGTCAGATCGAAACCAGTTAATCCATTTAATAAATTGGCTTCTAAATTAGTGGTATCAAAATCAAAGATACCGTCATAAGTTTCATCACAACCTAGTACTTGAAGAGGTTGCAAACTATTAAACATTACTTTGATAGGTTTAATTATAAAACAGGAAGAGTTTGAATGGGATATTCTCACATAATAAGTCCCTTGTGAAACATTTGTATTCCCTATAATTTCATTTACATTAAGAGAAGCATCTTGATTTGAAGTAAAATAGGATACTGTAAATCCTGTAACACTACCTAAATAAGGTGCTGTTAAAGTTGAGAAATCATAAGGTTCCAGATTATTTGCTCCTTCATCACATAAAACAATATCTGTAAATTCCGAAAAATTTTGTGTAGAAAAAGGATTTGCTATGGTTGCTGTTCCTGACCAATTTAATGTAAAAGGAGAGCTTCCTACAGGTCTATCAATCACTATAAAATAACTTTCCCCAGCAAGAACATCAAGTTCATTTACAAAACTATTTCCGTCAGCACCTGGTCCTTCAGATGTATCTGTTGAAGTGGAGTTCATTCCAGTATGATTACTATGCTGTCCTGCTGCTTCAGGATTTGTTGTAGAACATCTTATAGGTGCATCTAAATTACCGCAATCGGAATTAGGTCCAAAAACCCAGAAATCATAATCTTCGCTTATATCGGTACTATCTGGAATTAATGTAAACCCTAAAGTTCCAGATTGCTCAATGGTGACTCTAATCCATAAAGAATTATTTTCTTGACTACTACATGATGGCGGAATAATTTCTTGAATTCCTGCCCCAGACACGTTATAAGAAATACTTTGATTATCACAAGCTTGAATATAATTTACACAATCATTTGGAAGGTTTTGTGCAAATGAAAATCCACACAATAATAGCACAAAACAAAGCAATAATCTGTTTTTCATAATATTTCTTAATATAGCCTTCAAATATAATAAATTTAACAATTACTATTTTATAAACGCTACATTCCTTTTAAAACCATCTAATTTTGTTCTTTTAACGGCTGAGTTTTTAAATACTTTATTAAATGTGTCTAGAGTTATTTCTTCCCATTCTTTTTTTGAAAAATTCAATATGGATTCGTTAGGTTTTAGTAGAGGTTCACTATGTGGTTTTGAAAATCGGTTCCAAGGGCAAACATCTTGACAGACATCGCAACCAAAGACCCAGTCATCAAATTTACCTTTCATTTCTTGTGGTAAGTTGTCTTTTAATTCAATAGTAAAATAGGAAATACATTTGCTTCCATCTACAACATAAGGAGCTACGATTGCTTCTGTGGGGCAAGCATCCAAACAAGCAGTACATGAGCCACAATGATCTGTTGTTACTGTATCATATTCTAAATCGATATCTACAATTAATTCGGCTATGAAATAAAAGGAACCTACTTTTTGAGTAATTAAATTCGTGTTTTTACCTATCCATCCTAACCCGCTTTTAGCTGCCCAAGCTTTATCCAAAACTGGTGCAGAATCTACAAATGCTCTTCCTGAAACTTCTCCTATTTCATTTTGAATAAAGTATAACAATTCTTTTAATTTTTCTTTAATTACAAAATGATAATCTTGTCCATAGGCATATTTTGATATCTTATAAGAATCTTGATTTTGAATTTCTGAAGGATAATAATTAAGTAATAATGAAATTACGCTTTTGGCATCATCTACTAATAATGTTGGATTTAATCGTTTGTCAAAATGGTTTTCCATGTAACTCATTTGACCGTTCATGTTCTTGTTTAACCAGTTTTCTAATCTTGGTGCTTCATCTTCTAAAAAAGCTGCTTTAGATATACCACAAGAAATAAAACCAAGTCTTTTGGCTTCTTCTTTAATGCTTCTTGTGTGTTTTTCTTTAGCATTCATTTTTTCTCAACTTAAATTCTAAGATGGCATCAAGAGGTTTTAATGTAATCAATGGTTTTATTTTTATTGGCGTTTTTTTCTCTATAATTTCAAACTTTTCAACTAATGCAGAAATAGCCATTATCATTTCATACATAGCAAAATTATTTCCAATACACATTCTTGGTCCTGCTCCAAAGGGGTAGTAATTTTTAGAGACCTTTACGTCAGATTCTTTAGCAAATCTTTCAGGTTGAAACTGATTTGGATTATCCCAAAAATCTTTATGTCTGTGAATTTCATATACTGAAAACAACAAATTAGATCCTTTAGGCAATTTTATTCCATTATATTCATCTTCTTCAATGTTAACTCGATCAATAAAATAAGCAGGTGGATAGAGGCGCATTGTTTCTTCAATAACTTGTTTGGTGTATCCGCAATTTTTAAGCAAATGCATTAAATCTTTAGATTCGTTTTTAACCCTAGTAACTTCTTGAAAAATCTTTTGTTGTGCTTCTATATTTCTTGCTAATAATTCGGTACAGAAGGTTAATGCATTTGATGTAGTTTCGTGACCTGCAGCAAAAAGAATTAAAATTTCATCTATCAATTGATTTTCATCCATTGCCTTTCCATCTTCATCTTTTGCATCTAATAACATATCTAACAAATCATTGTATCTCTTTTTACTATCTTTTCTTTGATTAACAAGTCGTTTTAAAATGGCTCTTGACTCTAAAGTTAGATTAATATATTTTTTGGTTTTTCCTGAAAGTTTAAACCACCAATGTAGGTAGGGTTGACGCAATTCTTGAACTAACATGTTTTGAGTTGCTTCAGTTATATATTGCAATTTCTTTAAATCTATAATATCTATTTCAACACTGAAAAGTGATTTTACTACAGTTTGAAAAGCTAAATCATTATAAATAGGAAAAACATCAAAAGGTTTATTGGTTTCAATTTTAATTAATTCTTCATCAATAGTTGCTTTAATTGTTTCTAACAAAAGGAATAATTGACTTTTATGAAAAGCAGGTTGAATTAATTTTCGTTGTTTTTGCCAATGTTCACCTTCTGCTGTTAACAGTCCTTTACCTATATATTTAGCTAAATCAACTGTTTGTATAGAAGATTTTGTATAGTTTTTTTGATTTTTTTGAAGTGCGTGTTGCAACAGACCTGCATCTCTTGAAAAAATTACAGCGTTTCCAAAACCTATATTGAGTTTAAAGATATCTCCTTTCAATAGAAAATTTTCAGCATGAAATGGCAAGGGATTTTTAAGATTTCTTCTTGCATTTTGGAGAAATTTAAAAAAAGAAATTTCAGGAATCGAATTAGGTAAACTCATAATAATTTTCTTAGAAAGCTATCAGGAAACAAAAGAAATATTAGAATAATCCTCCTTGAATATTATTTCTAATTTTTCCCAAATGCTTATATGCTTTATCAGTAACTTCTCTTCCTCTTGGTGTTCTCATAATAAATCCTTCTTGAATCAAAAAAGGCTCATATACTTCTTCAATAGTTTCACTACTTTCGGAAACAGCCGTAGCAAGCGTAGAGAGACCAACAGGGCCGCCTTTAAATTTTTCAATAATTGTGGTCAGGATTTTATTATCCATTTCATCTAACCCGTGCGCATCTACATGCAAGGCTTTTAAAGCAAAACGAGCAATTTCTATGTCAATACTACCGTTTCCTTTAATTTGAGCAAAATCTCTAACTCTACGTAACAAAGCATTAGCAATACGAGGTGTTCCTCTACTTCTACCAGCAATTTCAATAGCTGCTTCCATAGTTATAGGCATATTTAATATAGCTGAACTTCTTTGCACAATAGTAGTTAATAACTCTGTATTGTAGTATTGTAATCGGCTTTGAATACCAAAACGGGCACGCATTGGTGCCGTTAATAAACCCGAACGAGTTGTAGCTCCAACGAGAGTAAACGGATTAAGGTTTAATTGAACTGTTCGTGCATTTGGACCAGATTCAATCATTATATCAATTTTAAAATCCTCCATTGCAGAATATAAATATTCCTCCACAATGGGGCTTAAACGATGTATTTCATCAATAAATAGCACATCCCTTTCTTCAAGATTAGTAAGTAAACCTGCTAAATCTCCTGGCTTATCTAAAACAGGCCCAGAAGTAATCTTTATTCCAACGCCTAATTCGTTGGCTAAAATATTTGCTAATGTAGTTTTACCTAATCCTGGAGGTCCATGAAACAAAGTATGGTCAAGGGCTTCACCTCTAAGGTTGGCTGCTTCAACAAAGATTTGCAAATTTTCTAAAACTTGCTCTTGACCTGTAAAATCATCAAATGAAAGAGGTCTTAACTTTTTTTCTAAGTCAAGTTCTTCAGGGTTAAAATTTGAATTTGTAGGATCTAAGTTTTGATTCATAAAGCAAATATAATTAAAGTTATACAAAAAAACCTTTCCGTGATGGAAAGGTTTTAATATATATTTATTTAAATCTTAGTGATGTAATTCTTCTTCTCCTGGTTGCATAGGAACCGTTTGAGGAACAAAGTCTTCATCATGACCTGGTTTGCTATAATCATAAGGCCAACGGTGTACTTCAGGAATTTCTCCTGGCCAGTTACCATGAATATGTTCAACTGGTGCAGTCCATTCTAATGTATTAGATTTCCATGGGTTCATAGGTGATTTTTTACCTTTGAATATACTGTAGAAGAAGTTCCAGAAAAACACAATTTGGAAAGTAGCTCCTACGATAGCGAAAATAGTAATTAATACATTTACGTTAGCTAACTCATCAAATAACGGGAAAGCTGTGTTACTATAGTAACGTCTAGGTAAACCTGCCATTCCGATAAAATGCATTGGGAAGAAAACTCCGTAAGCACAAACTGCTGTTACCCAGAAATGCACATATCCTAAGTTTTTATTCATCATTCTTCCAAACATTCTTGGGAACCAATGATAAACTCCTGCAAAGAAACCATACAATGCAGAGATACCCATTACTAAGTGAAAGTGAGCAATTACAAAATAAGTATCGTGAACGTTAATATCTAATGTACTATCTCCAAGGATAATTCCTGTTAAACCTCCTGTGATAAATGTTGAAACCAATCCGATTGAAAACAACATGGCAGGATTTAACTGAAGGTTACCCTTCCAAAGGGTCGTAATATAGTTAAATGCTTTTACAGCAGATGGAATTGCAATTAATAAGGTTGTAAAAGTAAATACAGACCCTAAGAATGGATTCATACCAGAAATAAACATATGGTGACCCCAAACAATTGTAGATAAGAATGCAATAGCAATAATAGAAGCAATCATGGCTCTATAACCAAAAATTGGTTTTCTAGAATTTGTTGCAATAATCTCAGATGTAATACCTAATGCTGGTAATAATACGATATAAACTTCAGGGTGACCTAAGAACCAAAATAAGTGCTCAAACAAAACAGGAGAACCCCCTTGATAATGTAAAACTTCACCACTAATAAATATATCAGACAAGAAGAATGATGTTCCAAAACTTCTATCAAAAATAAGTAATAGCGCTGCAGAGAATAATACTGGGAATGAAACTACACCAATAATAGCTGTTACAAAGAAAGCCCAAATTGTAAGAGGTAATCTAGTCATAGACATCCCTTTTGTTCTTAAATTGATTACAGTAACAATATAGTTAAGTGAGCCCATTAATGATGATGCAATGAAAATAGCCATTGAAATCAACCATAAAGTCATTCCTAACCCTGAACCAGGTATAGCTTGTGGTAACGCACTTAAAGGAGGATAAATAGTCCAACCTGCAGATGCTGGTCCTGTTTCTACAAATAGAGAGCACAACATGATAATACAAGAAATGAAGAACATCCAATAAGATAACATGTTCATGAATCCAGATGCCATATCTCTTGCACCAATTTGCAATGGAATTAACAAGTTACTAAAAGTTCCGCTTAATCCTGCTGTTAATACAAAGAATACCATGATGGTTCCGTGAATAGTAACTAATGCAAGATAAATATCATTTCTCATTACTCCACCTGGAGCAAAGTTTTCACCTAAAAATATTTTAAAAATTTCAAAAGATTCTTCTGGCCAAGCTATTTGCATACGGAAGAATAGAGATAAAACTACTCCTACAATTCCCATTAATAGACCCGTAATCAGATATTGCTTAGCAATCATCTTGTGATCTATACTAAAAATATATTTAGTAATAAAAGTTTCTTTATGATGACCGTGTTCGTGTGACATAATTATATTATTTGAAATCTTCTGTATTATTTTATTACTTGAGCTATTACTTTAGTAGTATCAGCAACAACAACTTCTTCTTTTTTCTCTTCTACAACTGGAGCTGGTGCATTAGCTTCTTTCCATGCTGACGAGAATGTAGGTTTTTCAGACAACCATTTATTAAAATCTTCTGGTGTATCTACAACTACTTTCATTTGCATATTGTAGTGAGATCTTCCACAAATTTTGTTACATAATAATAAATAATCAAATGTATAAGGGTCTAAAGCTTCTTTTCCTTCAGCTATTAGTGTTTTACTTTTATTAGCTCTTATTTTATTAATTTTATCCACTTTAGCAACTATCTTTTCATTTTGACGCATTTCTGCTGTAGTTACTGTTGGAACAAAAGCGAATTGAGTTACCATTCCGGGTACAGCATTCATTTGTGCTCTAAAGTGAGGCATATAAGCTGAGTGTAACACATCTTGTGAACGAATTTTAAACACAACTTTTTTACCTTTTGGCAAGTGTAATTCTGTTGCAACTTTGTCATCTTGTGCATTAGGGTCTTCCATATCAACACCTAATGTGTTTATACCTTCAATGTATCTTACATTTGCTTTTCCTAATGTATTATCTTCTCCAGCGTAACGAACTTCCCATCCAAACTGTTTAGCATAAATTTCAACATACATTACATCTTCCTCATCATCATAATACATGATTTGATTCCAAGTATACAATCCATAAAGAATCAAAACGGCTAAAACAATAACAGGAATGATTGTCCAAATTGCTTCTAACTTATTATTATCCGCAAAGTACAAGGCTTTTTGACCTTTTTTCCCTTTGTATTTGAATGCAAAATAATGCAATAAAAACTGTGTGATTGTTTGAACGAAGAAAATTAATACTAATGAAATTTCCATTAAATTATCTACATCTTTTCCATGTTCTGATGCTGGTGTTCCTAAAACAAACTCTCCCCAAGCTACTAAAGAATAAATTGTAAAAATGTAAATGAATCCTAAAAATCCAAACATTAAGTAACCATTTACACTATTATCCTTATCGTTAGCAACCTCAGAATTATCTTTAGCTTCTCCAACTTGAGTTAAATCAAATATTTTAGTTAATTGCCAAACAGCAACTCCAATTAAAACTAAAACAATAAATACCAATAAACTCGTCATTTGTTTATCTCTTTAAATATTAATAATGAAAATGTTTGCTTTCCTCCATAAGTGGGAATCTCTTAGCAATAAGTGGTGCTTTTGTTAAAGCTGTAAATACTACTAAAATAAATAACCCAGCAAAGAAAAGTATAGAACCTATTTCTGATGCACCAATAAACCATTGATCTCCTACTGTTGCAGGCATAATCATATTAAAGAAGTCTAAATAATGACCAAATAAGATTACTGCTCCAGCACCAACAACTATCCAAGTAAGACGCTTAAAATCAGCATTCATAAGGATTAATATTGGGAAAACAAAGTTTAGGCCTAACATACCAAAAAACGGTAAATTATAGTTTTCTATTCTTGTTACAAAATAAGTTACTTCTTCTGGAATATCTGCATACCAAATAAGCATGAATTGTGAGAACCATAAGTAAGTCCAAAATATACTGAAGGCAAACATAAATTTAGCTAAATCTTGTATATGACTTTTATTTACTTCTGGTAAATATCCTCTTGATTTAAGGTAAAAAGTAATCATTGTTAAAACAGTAATTCCACTAACAAAGAAACTTGCAAATACATACCATCCAAATAATGTACTATACCAATGAGGATCTACAGACATAATCCAATCCCATGACATGATAGATTCAGTAACAATAAAGAATACTAAGAATGCTGCAGAAGCTTTGAATATTTTTTTATAATTAGAATCATCAGAAGATTCGTCTTGTGCTAATGAGAATTTTCTAGAGAAATATCTGTATAAATTCCAGCCTCCTAAAAAGATTACTGCTCTAATTAAGAAGAAAGGAACATTTAAAAATCCTGACTTCCCTTGAATTAAGTGATCTTCTTTTACAACTTCAGGATCCATCCAAACAAATAAATGATTCCAATGCATACCCGCTGCGACTAAAAGAATAAAGAATATAATAGAACCTGGTAACAGATAACTTGTTATACCTTCCATAACTCTAAATAATACTGGAGACCAACCTGCTTGAGCAGCAATTTGAATAGCATAAAAAGCTAAAACTCCTAAAGTTAAAAGAAAAAAGAAAATACAAGCTACATAAAATGCAGACCATGGTTTATTTTGTAATTGATGGTAGACGTGTTCTACATGCTCTTTGTGTTCTGCATCAGCATGAACATCATTTGCATCATGTGTAGCGTGTGCATCATGAGTTGCATGAGCATCTTGAGAAGCTTCACCGTGGGCACCATGATGGCTTTCGGTTAACATCTTTTCAACTTCTTCAACAGATTTTGGTGTAGATAAAAATCCATACGCAATCCCTATAATTCCTAAAGCTATAAGAATAAATGAAAAAGTTTTTAATTTACTTGAAAAAGTGTACATATTCTTTTATTTTCAAAAAAGTGTTTACTATTATAACTCTGATTTCAATTTTAAAACATAATCAGCAACTTGCCATCTTTCTTCTTGTGAAAGTTGATTAGCATGTGAACCCATTGCGTTTAATCCATAAGTAACTACATGAAAGATACTGCCATCTGTAATTTCTCTATCTTTGTAACTTGGCACACCAAGAAATTTTTCTCTTTCTACCAAAACTCCTTTACCGTTACCTTTTTCACCATGACAAATAGCACAATAAATATTGAATAAAGCTTTTCCTTTTTCAGGATTCAAGCTCAAAGAATCTAAAGGAGACTTTAATGTTTCCTTAGCTAAGGTATATCCTTCAGGTGTATTAGGAATTTCATAAGGAACAAATCCTCTTTTGATAGCTCCTTCTGGTACTAATTGTCCTTCTTTTCCATTATTAAAAGCACTGCTTTCAGAATATGTTTCATAAGAAACCGATTCATACATATTTGGAAAAAACTGATAGTTAGGTTTTGCTGTATCTTGGCATGAAATTGCTCCGATTGACAAACCTACTACTGTTACTATTTTATATAAGCTTTTCATATCTTGTATTAATGCTTTTCTATTACTTTAACTTCAACAGCTCCAGTTGACTGGAAGAAAGAAACTAATTCAGCTTCATTACCGTGAACTCCAATCTCCATTAAAAAATGGTCATCTGTAGTTCTTACATCTGGATTTTCTGCTTTTTTAAATGGCCATAATTTACTTCTCATATAAAAAGTAATAACCATTAAATGGGCTGCAAAAAACACAGTTAATTCAAACATAATTGGCACAAACGCAGGCATGTTTTGTAAATAACTAAAACTTGGTTTACCTCCGATATCTTGAGGCCAATCTTGAATCATTATAAAATTCATCATTGAAATGGCAACAGACAAACCAACAAGTCCATACAAGAAAGAAGCGATTGCGATTCTTGTTGGGGCTAATCCCATAGCTTTGTCTAGACCATGTACTGGAAAAGGTGTATAAACCTCTTCGATATGATAATGTGCAGATTTAGTTTTGTGAACTGCATCTAATAATACATCATCATCATTGTATATAGCGTGTATAACTTTATTACTCATGATATTTATTAATGATTATCTGAATTATGATCGTGTTGTGCTCTTTCTCTTTTGAAATTATCTCCTGACGTCTTCAAAATTGTTTTAACTTCAGCTTGAGCGATAACAGGGAAACTTCTAGAATATAATAAAAACAATACGAAGAAGAATCCAATTGTACCGATAAATATACCTGCATCAACAAAAGTTGGTTGGAACATTGTCCATGAAGAAGGTAAATAATCTCTATGCAATGAAGTAACAATAATTACAAAACGTTCAAACCACATTCCAATATTTACTACAATTGATATAATGAATGAGAAAGTAATACTTGTTCTTAATTTTTTTGACCACATAAATTGTGGAGAGAATACGTTACAAGACATCATTAACCAATATGACCACCAGTAAGGTCCTGTTGCTCTGTTTAAGAAAGCATATTGTTCATATTCAACACCTGAATACCATGCGACGAATAACTCTGTAATATATGCACAACCAACGATTGAACCTGTAATCATGATTACAATGTTCATTAATTCGATATGTTGTACTGTAATATAATCTTCTAAGTTTGAAACTTTTCTCATGATAATCAACAATGTGTTAACCATTGCGAATCCTGAGAAAATTGCACCTGCCACGAAATATGGAGGTAAAATTGTAGTATGCCATCCTGGCATTACAGAAGTTGCGAAGTCAAAAGATACAATTGTGTGTACAGAAAGTACAAGAGGAGTAGCTAAACCAGCTAATACTAATGAAACTTCTTCAAAACGTTGCCAATCTTTTGCTCTACCACTCCATCCAAAAGATACAATTGAATAAATTCTTTTTGTAAAAGGAGTAATTGCTCTATCTCTTAGCATAGCAAAATCAGGTAATAAACCAGTCCACCAGAAAACTAATGAAACAGATAAATACGTAGAAATGGCAAATACGTCCCAAAGTAATGGGGAGTTAAAGTTCACCCATAAAGAACCAAATTGATTTGGAATAGGTAATACCCAGTATCCTAACCATGGACGACCCATGTGAATAATTGGAAATAAACCTGCTTGCATTACTGAGAAAATCGTCATTGCTTCAGCAGAACGGTTAATTGCCATTCTCCACTTTTGACGGAATAATAATAATACTGCAGAAATTAAGGTTCCAGCATGACCAATACCAACCCACCAAACGAAGTTAGTAATATCCCATGCCCAACCAACTGTTTTATTTAATCCCCAAGTTCCTATACCAGTAGATATAGTGTAAGCCATACAACCTAATCCCCAAAGGAATGCTGCTAATGCAATTGTAAAAACTGTCCACCAAAGTTTGTTAGCTCTACCTTCAACAGGTCTAGCAACATCTACTGTAACATCGTGGTAAGATTTATTTCCTACGACTAAAGGTCTTCTAATGGGTGCTTCGTAATGAGACGACATAATCCTTTATATTGTTTCTGTTAATTAAATTTTTTCTTTATCGTTTGTAACTTTCACGTGATAAAACACGTTAGGTTTTGTTCCGATGCTTTCTAATAAATGATACATTCTATTGCTTTCTGACAATTCTACAATTTTTGCTTCTTTGTCATTAACATCACCAAATACCATAGCTCCACTTGAACAAGCTGAAGAACAAGCCGTTTGGAATTCTCCATCCTTAATTTCTCTTCCTTCGCGTTTAGCGTTTAATATAGTGGCTTGTGTCATTTGAATACACATAGAACATTTTTCCATAACTCCACGAGAGCGAACATTCACATCAGGATTAAGAACCATACGTCCTAAATCATCATTCATGTGGTAATCAAACTCGCTGTTTTTGTTATATAAGAACCAGTTAAAACGTCTTACTTTATATGGACAGTTGTTAGCACAGTAACGAGTACCAACACATCTGTTATAAGCCATATGGTTTTGACCTTGACGGCTATGAGAAGTTGCAGCAACAGGACAAACTGTTTCACAAGGAGCGTGATTACAGTGTTGACACATTACAGGCTGGAATGCAATCTGAGGATTCTCAGAAGGGTCTTCCATAGATCTCAAAGTACTTATATTATCAAATAATCCAGATGCATTTTCTTTTAACTCAACATCACCTGCAAAAGTTTCTTCATGAGAATAATATCTATCAATACGCAACCAGTGCATATCTCTACTTCTTCTTACTTCTGATTTACCAACCACTGGCACGTTATTTTCAGCATGACAAGCAATAACACATGCTCCACATCCTGTACAAGCGTTTAAGTCAATTGACAAGTTAAAGTGATGTCCTGTTGATCTATCAAAAGACTCCCATAAATCTACAGTAGTAGAAGGAACTTCTTTGTGATCTAAAGAAACCATAGGAACTTTATTCCAAACTTCGGCATTCTCTTTTACAAAAGTACTTAATGTAGTTTCTTTGATAATGTCACCTCTACCCATTAATGTTTTTTGCAACTGAACACAAGCAAATTCATGCTCATCTCCTTGCTCTAAAGTAATTGTTGCCGATTGGTTTGCATTTAAATTAGCATATAATTCATAAGCATTTACTCCAACTTGCATTTCAGTTTTTAATGCCTCTTTTTTACCATAACCAAAAGCTAAACCGATAGTTCCAACTGCTTGACCAGGTTGAATAATTACTGGTACTTTAGATAAGGTAGCATTTCCTACTTTAACAGTAGCGTAACTTCCGTTAAGACCACCATTTGCAACATTCCAGTTTTTTAAATTTGCTTTTTCAGCATCAGCTTTAGAAACTGTTACATAATTATCCCAAGACACTCTAGTAATAGGATCAGGGAATTCTTGTAACCAAGGATTGTTTGCTTGTTGTCCATCTCCTAAACCTACTTTTGTATAAAGGATTAAATCCATCCCAGAAGTTTTAGCTGAAGCTAATTTAGAAGCAGAAGCACCAAAATCTGCTGAAGTTGCTACTAATGGACTAGCTTCAAATGAAGCAAAACCATCATGAACTGCTTGATTCCAAGATTTACCATTTAAATTGTTAGAAGCAAAAGCTTTTAAATAATCGTGATAAGATGAAGTATTGTCGGTTAATGACAATAATACTTCTTGGAATTGTTTGGTATTAAACAACGGATTAATTGTTGGTTGTTGAATACTATAATTTCCTCTTGTAATTGTAACATCTCCCCAAGATTCTAAATAATGTGGAGTTGGAGCTGCAATAGAAGAGATTGCTGCTGTTTCATCTTCTTTCATAGAAAATGCAACAGATAATTTTGTTTTATTTAAACCTTCAACAAATTCTTTTGAATTTGGCAAAGTATATACTGGGTTAACACCACTCATTAATAGCGTGTGAACTTTTCCTGCTTTAAGATCGTTTACTAATTGGTTAACTTCTTTAGCATTTCCTTTTCTAATTAATTTTGCATTAGAAGGATTAAATGCCTCAGAGTTTAACTGAATATTAATAGCTAGTGTTACTAATTGCGCATCTACATCATCAAGTCCACACACAAGCACTCCTTTAGTACCAGCTGCTTTTAATTGTTTTGCAGCTTTTACAACTTCAGCATCATATTTACCAACATTAGAAGTAGAAACACCTGCACCTGTTAATTCATTATATATTTTTACTAAAGCTTGTTTTTGATTTGCAATAGTTAAAGGAATTCTCTTATCTGCTTTCGCACCAGCTAAAGACATATTTGCCTCTATTTGAATGTGCTTAGACATTTTTCCGTTTTTAGGAATTCTTCCTTGAGCATAACCTGCATCATATCCTCCACCTTGCCAATCTCCAAGGAAATCTGCACCAACTGAAAGAATCACATCAGCCTTAGAAAAATCATATCCTGCTAAACCTCTTACACCATATACAGATTGAAAAGCATCTAATGCATTTGATTCAGAAACTGCATCATAAACTACTTGTTTAACATTTGGATATTTTTCTATTAAACTAGATAGTAATGCATCAGTAGAAGGGCTTGCAGTTGTATTTGTTAACACTACCACACTTTCTCCTTTGGCTTTCGCATCTTCTAAACTAGATTTAATTTGAGCAGTTACTTCACCCCATTTTGCATCTTTTTGTTTGATTTTTGGTTGTTTCAAACGAAGACTATCATACATTGAAAGAACAGAACCATGAACTCTAGCATTAGCACCAGAAATTGCACCTTCTAAATTGTTATTTTCAACTTTAATAGGACGACCTTCTCTTGTTTTGATTAAAATATTGGCAAAATCAAAACCATCTGCTATTGTTGTTGCATAATAATCTGCAACACCTGGAATAATTTGCTCTGGTTGAAGTACATAAGGAATAGACTTTTTAACTGGACCTTCACATGCAGCTAATGAAGCAGCTGCAGTACTAAACCCAACAAATTTTAAAAAGTCACGACGAGAAGTTGACGAAGAAGACAAACTTTCTTTATCTCCTAAAAACTCATCAACCGGAATTTGCTCCACAAACTCGTTGCTTCTTAGCGTCTCAACAATAGAACTATTTTCGTTTAGTTCCTCAACACTTTTCCAGTATTTTTTGTTTGATGCCATTGTATATAAATATTAGCTTCTTAAATTATTATTAATAGTGACATTTTCCACATTCTAAACCACCCATTTGAGCTGCAGTCAATTGACTAACGCCGTATTTTTTAGATAGTTCTTCGTGAATTTTTTTGTAATACTCGTTGTCTTCAACTTTTACATTCGTCTCTCTGTGGCAGTTAACACACCAGCCCATAGTTAAAGGAGCGAATTGTTTTTGCACTTCATACTCCTCTACAGGACCATGACAAGTTTGACATTCAACACCCGCTACGGTAACGTGTTGAGAGTGATTAAAGTAAACAAAATCAGGCAAGTTATGAATACGAACCCATTTAACAGGAGACGTTTTACCTGTATAACTTTGAGTATTTTTATCCCAACCTACTGCTGTATATAATTTTTGAATTTGTTCGTCATAGAATGCTTTACTGTGTTCTTCAGTAGCAGTAGTTTCAGCAACCTCAGAAATATTTTTATGACAATTCATACAAACATTTAAAGAAGGAATACCTGAATTTTTACTTACACGTGCAGAAGAGTGACAATACTTACAATCAATTTTATTATCCCCAGCGTGAATTCTGTGTGAATAATGAATTGGCTGAATTGGCTCATACCCTTGGTCAACACCAATTTGCATTAAATAACCATAAGCAAAATAGGCACTTACTAACAAGAATAGAATTGCAGAAACAACTAATAAAAATTGATTTTTAGCAAATGCTTTCCATAATGGAAGTGATTTCTCTTTAATAGGAGCTTCAATTCCATTTGCTTTAGCAATTTTATTTAAAACATTACTCACTAAGAACAACATTACAACTAACATTCCTAACACTAATGCTAATGCACCAAGAATTATATTGTTAGAAATTCCTGAATCTGTAGACGCACCAGCTACTCCAGCATCTGCCACCACATTAGGAATTTCTGGCTTAACTTCAGAAGTATAAGCTAAGATATTATCAATATCTGCCGTTGATAGTTGAGGAAACGCCGTCATTGGCACTTTTCCATTTTCTTCAAAAACTTTTACTGCTTGAGCATCTCCAGACTTAATAAGTTCGGCACTATTATGAACCCACTTATAAACCCACTCTTTATCATACTTATTAGCAACACCACGTAGAGCTGGTCCAGTAGCTTTTGCATCTAATTTATGACAAGCGGCACAGTTAGCATTAAACAATTGCTTTCCTAATGCTGCATCTCCACCACTAGCAGCTGCTTCTGGAGCAGCATCCTGAGAATAGGATCCTAAAGATAAAGTTAGCGTAAGAGCTAAACTGAAGAAAATCTTAGAAAACGATTTATGGTTACCCACCTTTTTCATATTTAAAATGATTATCGACTATAATTGGTATAGTTTTAGATGTATTAATGTGTTAATAAAATCTACACCTTTTTTAAAACTCCGACAAAAATACAATAATTGAATTATTATCAAAACCTTAATTTTACCTTAAAATGTAATTTATATCTGTTCTAAATAATATATTTATTTCAAAGATTACATATAAAATGTAATTTTGCACAAAACATTATTCATTATGAAGATTTTAGCTACTTACAAACTGTTTTTCTTAGCCCTGATATTCAATCTAGTATCACAAAAAACTTTTTCTCAAACGCAGGGTCCTACAATTGAACAAGATTCTAAAATTGAAGCTTTATTAAAAGAAAAAAGAAGAATTAATTCTGGAATTACTATTAATGATTTATATAAAATTCAGATATATATTGGCAAAAGTGATGATTGTAAAAGAATATTAAATGAGTTTAAAAGCAACTTTAAGGATATTGACGGCACAATGGTCTACAATAATCCTACTTTTAAAGTCTGGGTTGGAAGTTTTAAAACAAGAATTGAAGCCGAAAAAGCCATATTAGAAATAAAGAAAAAATATCCGACTGCTCTTTTGATTAAACCAAATAAGTAATTAAATGAGAAAGTTCTTTTTTCTTCTTTCATATATAATAAGCACTTTATCATTTTCTCAAACCAAAAAAGATTCTACCACTATAAATAAACTAGAAGAAGTAATTGTTATTTCTCCAAGAGTTTCAAATACCAAAGAAATTCTTCCTATTCAAGTTGAGTCTTTGAATAAAAAACAAATAGAATTTCAAAATTTTCAAAACACGGCTGATTTATTGTTAAATTCTGGGACATTAAATGTACAGAAATCACAACAAGGAGCAGGAAGCCCAAACATAAGAGGATTTGAAGCCAGTAGGGTATTGTTAATAGTGGATGGAGTTCGAATGAATAACCTAATATTTAGATCAGGTCATCTACAAAATATAATTACGGTTGATGAAAATTTATTAGAAAATATAGCTGTTTTTTTTGGTCCAACTTCAACGCTATTTGGAAGTGACGCATTAGGAGGAACAATAAACATGACTACAAAAAAGCCATTATTCATTTCAGATTCAAAAAATAAATTTAGTGGAAATATTTCAACCAGATACGCCTCAGTAAATGAAGAAAAATCAGGCCACTTTGACTTCAATTTTGCGTCAAAAAAATGGGCTTCATTAACTTCAATTTCCTATAATAATTTTGGAGATTTAAAAATGGGTAAAACCAAAAATCATCATCATACTTATTTTGGAGAGAGACCCTATTATGTTAAGACAATAAATGGTACTGATATTTTAGTAGAAAATTCAAACTTATATTCCCAAAGAGAATCAAGATATAAGCAATATAATTTCATGCAAAAAATAGCATATAAAAGTGTAAAAGGCCTTAATCATCTTTTGAATTTTCAATTTTCAAACACTAGCAATATTCCAAGATACGATAGGCTTACAGATGCATCTACTTCAGGTTTAAAAAATGCAGAATGGTATTATGGGCCTCAAAAAAGAGTCTTAGCACTATACACTTTAGAAAAAAAGAAGGCGCTTTTAAAAAGTGATTTAAAAATAAGCATAGCTTATCAAAAGGCAGAAGAAAGTCGTCACAACAGAAGATTTGGCAATTATAATTTACAAAATAGGTCAGAAAAAATAAACATGTATTCATTAAGTGTTGATCTACATAAAAACTACAAAAAAGGGGAATTGTTTTATGGTTTGGAAAGCTATTATGAAGATTTAAATTCCTCTGCATATTCTAATAATATCAACACAGGTGAAGTTGAATTAATTGACACTAGATATCCAAACGGAAAAAATTATATGTTGCGAAATGACATGTATGTTTCTTATAATAATTTTGCAAATAAAAATACATCATGGAATTTAGGGGCAAGAGCTGGATATACCAATTTACACAGTTCAATATCAAATGACACCTTTTTTCCATTACCTTTTAATTCAATAAATCAGCAAAACTTTACTTATAGTGGTACATTTGGTTTGGTACATCGCCCTTCAAAAAATGTAAATTTTAAGGCTAATATAAGTACTGGTTTTAGAGTTCCAAACATTGATGATTTAGCTAAGATATTTGAATCTGGAAATGGGTTTGTTATTGTTCCTAATAAAGATATTAAGTCCGAAAAAACTGTTACAACAGATTTAGGTATAATTATAAAATCAAACAACAAAAAGGTTCAATTAGAGAGTACTTATTATTTTACTCGTTTTTTTGATGCAATTATTGTGGACAACTATACCTATGAAGGACAATCAACAATAAATTACAATGGAAGCGAAAGCCAAGTTCTAGCTAATCAAAATAAAGGAAGAGCTTTTGTAACTGGCCTTTCAGCAACTATAAAAAGCTATTTTTTTTCTACATTACAATTTAATGCTAATTTTAATTATACATTAGGAAGAATAACAAGTGAACCTAAAAGAAGCCCTTTAGACCATATTCCACCCATTTATGGAAAGATGGGATTGAGCTATACTAAAAAATGGGGGACAATTGAAGCTTATGTGTTGTATAATGGCAAAAAGCCTATTAGTTCATATTTCTTAAATGGGGAAGACAATGAACAATATGCTCCAGATGGTGGAATGCCTGCTTGGGAGACTTATAATTTAAAAACCGCATTTACCATTTTACCAAAAGCCACTCTATATGTTGGAGTAGAAAACATTTTAGATACACAATACAGAGTTTTTGCTTCGGGTATAAATGCCCCTGGAAGAAACATTTATAGTGGTTTAAAATACGAATTTTAACAACTTACTCTTCTCTACTAAATAGTTAACAATAAAAAAATCCTATCAGATAAGTTTAGACTGATAGGATTTTTTATTTACTTGAGAAGCTAATTATTTCTTTAGTTTCTTTTTAACTTCAACTTCTTGGAATGCTTCAATTAAATCTAATTCTTGAATATCATTATAGTTTTTAATTTGCATACCACAGTCATATCCTTTTGATACTTCTTTAACATCATCTTTAAAACGTTTAAGTGTTGCTAATTCACCTGTGTAAATTACGACACCTTCACGAATTAAACGTATTTTAGAATTTCTAAATATTTTACCATCAGTAACCATACATCCAGCAATACTTCCTACTTTAGAAACTTTGAATATCTCTCTAATTTCAGCCGTACCAGTTACTTCTTCTTTTAATTCAGGAGAAAGCATACCTTCCATAGCATCACGTAAATCATCAATAGCATCATAAATGATTGAATAATTACGGATATCTATTTCTTCTTTCTCAGCTAATTGTTTAGCATTTCCTTGCGGACGAACGTTAAATCCTATAATGATAGCATCTGAAGCAGAAGCTAACAATACATCAGATTCAGTAATTGCTCCAACTCCTTTATGAATAATATTTACTTGTATTTCTTCTGTTGATAATTTAGAGAATGAATCAGAAAGTGCTTCTACAGATCCATCCACATCTCCTTTAAGGATAATGTTCAACTCTTTAAATTGACCTAATGCAATACGACGACCAATTTCGGCAAGTGTAATATGTTTTTGTGTACGAACTGATTGTTCACGTTGCAATTGAGTACGTTTTGCAGCAATTTGTTTTGCTTCTCTTTCGTCTTCATAAACATTAAACTTATCACCCGCTGTTGGTGCACCATCTAAACCTAATATAGATACTGGTGTTGATGGTCCTGCTTCAGTAACTATATTACCTCTTTCATCATGCATAGCTTTAATCTTACCATGATTTTTACCAGCCAACATATAATCTCCTATACGAAGTGTTCCTGCCTGAACCAAGATTGTAGAAACATATCCTCTACCTTTATCTAATTGCGCTTCTACTACTGTTCCTACAGCTGGTTTATCTGGATTAGCTGTTAATTCTAAAATTTCAGCTTCTAATAATACTTTTTCTAAAAGTTCTTTAACTCCCGTTCCTTTTTTAGCAGAAATATCTTGTGATTGGTATTTTCCACCCCAATCTTCTACTAATAAGTTCATAGAAGCTAAACGCTCTTTAATTTTTTCTGGATTAGCCGTTTCCTTATCTACTTTGTTGATTGCAAATATCATTGGAACACCTGCTGCTTGAGCGTGACTTATTGCCTCTTTTGTTTGAGGCATGATATCATCATCGGCAGCAATTACAATAATAGCTATATCCGTAATTTGAGCTCCACGAGCACGCATTGCAGTAAAAGCTTCGTGACCTGGCGTATCTAAGAAAGCTATTTTTTGTCCACCTTCTAATGTTACTCCATAAGCTCCAATATGTTGTGTAATCCCTCCTGATTCACCTGCGATAACATTAGCTTCACGAATATAATCTAAAAGCGATGTTTTACCGTGGTCAACGTGACCCATTACAGTAACAATAGGAGAACGTGGTTTTAAATCTTCTGCTTTATCTTCAACTACTTCTAAATTTTCTTCAATTTCAGCAGAAATAAATTCTACTTCATAACCAAATTCATCAGCTACAATAGTAAGTGTTTCAGCATCTAAACGTTGATTTTGAGTTACCATAATACCCAAAGTCATACATGTTCCAATAACTTTAGTAACAGGCACATCCATCATAGTTGCAACTTCACCAACAGTAACAAATTCTGTTACCTTAATTGTTTTGCTACCATCTTCTAATGCTTGAAGTTCATCTTCCGTTCTTTGACGGTGCGAATCTCTTTTATCTCTTCTGTATTTAGCTGCTTTAGATTTACCTCCTTTACCTCTACCTTGTAAACGTTCTAAGGTTTCTTTGATTTGGTTTTTAACATCTTCTTCAGTTGGCTCAACCTTTTGAATAATTGGTTTTTTAACGCCCCCTTTATTGAAACGATCTTTTACAAACTCTTTTTTACCACCTGGAGCACCACCACCTGTATTTGGAGTCCCTGTATTTGGAGCTCCTGGCTTAGTAATTCTACGGCGTTTATTTTTGTTTGCGTTATTGTTGTTTGCTCCAGCTGCGTTTGGTGCTTTTGCATCACCTACTTTTTTAACTTCCTTTTTAGGATCTTTCTTCTTAGGTTTATTAAATTGAGACAAGTCAATTGTTTTACCTGTAAAAGTAGCTCCTGCTAATTTTTGATATTGTGTTTCTACTTTTTCTTCAACTTCTTCAGTATTTACTGGAGTCGTTTGAACCTCTTTTTTAAGAATTGGTTTTTCCGTTTTTTCTACCTTAACAACTTCTTCTTTTTTTAATGGCTCTTCAACTTTGGCAACTGGTTTTTGCTCAGGTTGTACTTTTTCTTCAGTAGGTTGTATTTTTTCCACAGTAATTGGTTTTTCAACTTTTATTTCTGGGGCATCAATTTTAGGAGTAACTTCTTCTTGAGGTTTGTCTGATTTTTTAGGATCTAAATCTATTTTACCAATAGTTTTTGGTCCAGATAAAGAAGCTTTAGCTTTGATAATTTCTCTCTTTTGCTTTTCTTCTTGCAATCTTTTTTCTTCAAGTTCTTTTTCGAGTTCTTTTTTAAGGGCTTCTTTTTCTTTTCTTTTTTCTTCACCGACTTCAAGAGAGGCTACTTTTTTTCCCTTGTCAGCAGAAAATTGACCGCATAAAATATCATATTCCACTTGAGAAATTTTAGCATTAGGACTAGCATCTATTGAATGATTTTTCTCTTTCAAATAGTCCACTGCTCTTTCTAAGGAAATATTTAATTCTCTTAAAACTTTGTTTATTCTTATTGCTCTTTCTTCAGACATAAATCAATTTAGTATTTCTTCTAAATTATATTCAAATATAAATATAATTTTTTTTAATCGTTTGTTGTTGTTTTCGTTTAGACTAAAATAACCTAAACATATTATCTATCGAATTCTTCTTTTAAAATTTTAACAACATCAAGTATAGTTTCTTCTTCAAGATCTGTTCTACGTACCAAGTCAGTCACATCTTGATCTAATATACTTTTTGCAGTATCTAATCCTATTTTTTCAAATTCTAATATAATCCATTCTTCAATTTCATCAGAGAATTCTCTTAATTCAACATCATCTTCTTCTTCCTCTAATCCTTCTCTAATAACATCTAGTTCATAACCTGTAAGTTGACCTGCTAATCTAATATTGTGTCCTCCACGACCAATAGCTTTAGAAACTTCTTCAACTTTTAAGAACACTTCAGCTGTTTTCTTTTCTTCATCTATTTTGATTGAAGAAACTTTTGCTGGACTTAATGCTCTTGTTATGTATAATTGTGTATTTGTTGTATAATTTATTACATCAATATTTTCATTTCCTAATTCTCTAACAATTCCATGAATACGTGATCCTTTCATTCCTACACATGCTCCTACTGGATCAATTCTATCATCATAGGAATCAACAGCTACTTTGGCTTTTTCTCCTGGAATACGAACTACATTTTTAACTGAAATTAATCCGTCAAAAACTTCAGGAATTTCTTGTTCAAATAACTTCTCTAAGAATAATGGAGAAGTTCTAGACATAATAATTTGAGGTTTGTTTCCTTTTAATTCTACACTTTCAATAACACCTCTAACATTATCTCCTTTTTTGAAGTAATCACTTGGAATTTGCTTTTCTTTAGGAAGAACAATTTCATTTCCTTCATCATCCATCAAAATTACAACTTTTGGTCTTACGTGATGAACTTCTGCTGTGTAAATATCGCCAATTAAATCTTTAAATTGTTTGTAAAGATTTGTATTATCGTGTTCGTGAATTTTTGAAATTAAATTTTGACGCAATGCTAATATAGCTCTTCTTCCTAATTGAATTAACTTTACTTCTTCAGAAACATCTTCTCCTACTTCAAAATCAGGCTCAATTCTTCTTGCTTCAGACAAAGAGATTTCTGAATTTTCATCTTCTACTTCCCCATCTGCTACTACAACTCTATTTCTCCATATTTCCATATCTCCTTTATCAGGATTTATGATTATATCAAAATTGTCATCTGATCCGTATTTTTTCTTTAATGCGTTTCTAAAAACATCCTCTAAAATAGCCATTAACGTTACTCTATCAATGAGTTTGTCGTCTTTAAATTCTGAAAACGAATCGATTAATGCAATATTCTCCATGTTGATTCTAAATAATTAAAATGATATTAATACAATTGCCTCTTTAATATCTGAAAAAGCAATTTCTTTCTTATTGTTTACTGTCTCTTTTCCTTTACCAATTTTCTTTGGTTCCCTTGATTGCCACTCTAAAGTAATTTTTTGATCATCAACTTCAGTTAATTTGGCTTCAATTTTTTCTAAATCTAAAGTTGTAACCTTTAAATTTCTCCCTACATTCTTTTTATATTGTCTAATAAATTTTAACGGAGTAGATACTCCTGCAGAAGCTACGTCTATAGAATACTCTAACTCATCTTGATCTAATTGATGCTCAATTGCTCGACTAAGATCCATACAATCTTGAAGTACTACTCCTGTATCACCATCAATTACAATCGAAATTTTATTATCTTCTGTAACTGTAAAATCTATTAAAAACAAATTAGATTTTTGCTCTAAAGCTTCCTCTAATAAATCTTTTACTCTTTCTTTAAAATTCATAACTTTATAAAAAGAGGGAAGCAGTGCTTCCCTCATTATCTAAACTCTCATACAAATAACGGTGCAAATATACATATTTTTTTAAATAAATAAAATCATTGATTTATATTATTAATTTTCATACCTTTATGTTGTAAAAATAATTCAATATATATATTTCAATATGAAAAAAATTTTAGTACCTACCGATTTCTCAAAACATGCCGAATATGCACTAAAAGTTGCTGCTCAAATAGCTAAAAAAAACAGTGGTGAAATTATTTTAATCCACATGCTAGAACTACCTACTTCTGGCAATGATGCAGTTTCATCATCACATGACATACCTGAATTAATGTTATTTAAAAACGCAGCCATTAATAAATTAGACGAATTAATGAATGCTGAATATTTAGAAGGAATTACTGTTTCTAAAGTAATTCAATTTGAAATGGCTTTTGACGGAATTTTAAATAGTGGAAAAACGCATAATGCTGATTTAATCGTAATGGGTTCTCATGGAGCAAAAGGGTTTCAAGAAATGTTTATCGGTTCAAACACTGAAAAAGTTGTTAGAAATTCAGATGTTCCTGTATTAGTAATCAAAAAAGAAGATCCTAATTTCAACGCAGATAAATTTGTTTTTGCATCTGATTTCTCAGAAGAGATTAAAAAACCTTTTGAAAAAGTAGTTGCTTTTGCTAATAATTTCAATTCTCACATTCATTTAGTAAACATAAATACCCCTAATAACTTTAAATCTACAAGCGTAGCTCAAGAAATAATGGATGAATTTGTTAAAGGATTCAACATTGATAATTATTCAACTCACATATACAATGATGTTAATGTAGAAAAAGGTATTTTACATTTTGCAAAAAGTGTTCAAGCAGATTTAATAGGAATGAGTACACATGGAAGAAAAGGGATTGCTCATTTCTTTAATGGAAGCATCAGTGAAGATTTAGTAAATCATGCAAAAAGAGCGGTTATTACTTTTAAAATATAATTCTCTTTATTACATAAAAAAAGCCCCGAAATTTCGGGGCTTTTTTGTTGGTCCACAAGGACTCGAACCTTGAACGACGGTACCAAAAACCGCTGTGTTACCATTACACCATGGACCATGGTTGCTTATTGCGAGTGCAAATGTAACACATATTTTAAATATTACAAATTTTTCTAAAAAAAATATTAAAAATTTATTTTCAGCGTTACTTATAATAAAAAAATAGTTTCTTTGTAATGTCGATAACCATAATCTCATTTTTACATCTATGACTTCATTAAATTTTAACAAATGGAATAACATTTTAGGATGGTTTGCTTTTTTTATAGCTTTAATAACTTATAGTTTAACCGTTGAACCAACCTTAAGTTTTTGGGATTGTGGAGAATACATTTCTACCGCAGCTAAATTAGAGATTGGACATCCACCAGGAGCTCCTTTATTTCAAATGCTTGGTTCTTTCTTTGCTATGTTTGCAATGAGCACTGACAAAATAGCCTTAATGGTAAATATGCTATCTGTTTTTTCTAGCGCATTTACTATTTTATTTATGTTTTGGTCAATGACTATCTTACTAAAAAAGATAATTCCAACATCAAATGATACCGACAACAACAATTCAATAATGATTTTAGGAAGTGCATTAGTTGCCTCTTTAGCCTTTACTTTTACAGATAGCTTTTGGTTCAACGCTACTGAAGCAGAAGTTTATGCCATGGCTTCATTATTCATAGCTTTATTAATTTGGTTAGCCTTAAGATGGGAACAAGAAATCGACACGCCAAGAGGCAATCGATGGTTAGTCTTAATTTCATTGGTAATTGGGCTTTCATTTGGAGCCCACTTCATGGCTTTATTGACAATTCCTTCCATTGGACTTTTATACTACTTTAAAAAATACAAAGAAATAACACTTAAAAATTTCATTATTGCCAATGTAGTGGTAGTGGTTATTCTATTCTTTGTATTCAAATTTTTATTACCTTATACCTTGTCTTTCTTTGGAAAAACGGAAATATTTATGGTAAACACTTTTGGATTACCATTCAACTCAGGAACTATATTTGCTTTTTTATTAATTTTAGCTTTCTTCTATTTTGGTTTAAATTATACCCGAAAAAAGGGACATGTTTTTTACAACACTATCATACTTTGTCTTTTATTTATTCTTATTGGGTTTTCAACATGGATAATGCTTCCTATTAGAGCAAATACAGATATTCCAATTAATGAAAACAAACCTTCTGATGCCGCAGAAGTTTTAGCCTATTATAACCGAGAACAATATGGGGAACAAAAAACATTTTATGGACCCATGTTTAGTGAAGAATTTGCTTCATTAGACGAAGTAAACCCTTATTTTGATGAAAAACCCAACTATGAAAGGGATTATAAAACGGGTAAATACATTATTGTCAATAATTACAAAGATGCTAGACAAAATTTAGATGACAAACATAAAGGCTTTATGCCTAGAATGTGGAGTACTGACCATGCTCAAAATTACATGACCTTTACTCAACCTCTAGAGTTTAGATTAAATCCCGAATATGCCCACGAAGACCAATTAGTTCAAATTGTAGCTGAATTTAGAAACGCATATAACAAAGGTGATGTTGATTTAGAAGATTATGAAAAATTCTTAAAAGGTTATGGAGATTATTTAATCATTGAAAAACCTTCATTTGCTAGCAATATGAAATTCATGTTTGAATATCAGTTTGGTTACATGTATGTCCGTTATCTGATGTGGAATTTTGTGGGACGACAAAACGATATCCAAGGAAAATATGATGATGAAAACGGAAATTGGATTAGCGGAATTCCATTTATAGATGAAATTAGATTAGGTAATCAATCAAAACTAACTTCTGATATGAAAAACAATAGAGGAAGAAATACTTATTATTTCTTGCCTTTCATACTAGGAATAATAGGAATGATATTTCATGCTAAAAAAGATTTAAAAAGCTTTTATGTATTATTAGCATTATTCTTATTTACTAGTTTTGCTCTAAAGATATTCTTAAACGAAAGACCATTTGAGCCTCGTGAAAGAGATTATGCAGTAGTAGGTTCTTTTTATGTTTTTGCCATGTGGATAGGTTATGGTGTTTACGCTATTTATGAAGGATTAAAGAAATATTTAAGCCCGAAAGCAACTATACCCTTAGTTTTAGCTACCACTTTATTAGCAGGACCTGTTTTATTAGCCAAAGAAAACTGGAATGACCACGATCGTTCTGGCAAATATACTGCTTTAGCTATGGCAAAAGCCTATCTAGATTCCTGTGACCCAAATGCTATTTTATTCACTATAGGTGACAACGATACTTTCCCTTTATGGTATGCACAAGAGATTGAAGGATATCGTACAGACGTTAGAATTGTAAACACCAGTTTACTAGCAACAGATTGGTACATTGACCAAATGAAAAACAAGGCATACAAATCTGAACCATTACCGATTTCATTTACCAGAGATCAATATAAAGGAAGTAATAGAGACGGTGTTTTATATATAGAGAAAACAAAAGAACCACTATTATTAAATGACGTTTTAAAATTCATTAAACTAGAAGATGAAAGAGCAACTGTAGAATACAGAAGTGGTCAAAAACTACATTATTACCCTTCAAATAAAATAATAGTTCCTGTTGACAGAGAAGCAGTTATTAAAAACAATGTGGTTTCTAAACAGTTTCAAGATTCAATAGTTCCAGCCATTTATATGACTATCAAAGGTAATGCATTATACAAAAATAGATTAATGATGTTAGACATCCTAAATGAGAACAACTGGAAACGACCAATGTATTTCACAGGAGGAAGTTTTGCTGATGAAGATTTCTTATGGCTAAAAGACTATTTAGAACTAGATGGAATGTGTTATAAAATTGTTCCTGTTAGAACTCCAAAATCAAAAAACACAAGTCCTTTAGATATGGGAATTATTGATAGTGATAAAATGTATGATATTATTATGAAATGGGATTGGGGTAATAGTGGTGACCCAAAGATGTATCACGATCCTGAAACTAGAAAAAATAGTGTTTCATATCGTTCAAATATTGCTCGTCTAATGGAGACATTAATAAATGAGGATAAAAATGAAAAAGCTGAAAAATTAATCGATTTAGCAATGAAAAAAATGCCTATTGAGCAATTTGGTTATTATACTTTAAATGAACCATTTGTTGCTGGATATTATGAATTAGGCAAAAAAGAAAAAGCACAACAGATACTAAAAGAGCTAATCAACAAATACCAAGAAAATTTAACTTATTACTATAGTTTAACTATAAATGAGCAAAACAGGTTAGCTGTTGATCTAGTTTCTGACATTGAAAGATATAGAAGTTTGCTTGAAATAAGCAAAGACTCAAAAGACATGGATTTTTACAATAAAGAGAAAGTAAAATTCAACAACTACAATAAAATGTTTGAGCGTTTTAATAGAGACATGTTGAAATAGATTAAAAGACAGCAATATTTTAGCCACAAATTACACTTAATGCAAGTAAAATTTGTGGCTAAATAATTTTACATTTAATGATAAAGGTACCAAAAATCATAAAAAAGATATTTTACAACCAAGTTTGGAATATTCCAAATATTGAAAATAAAATATACTTAACTTTTGACGATGGTCCAACACCTGAAGTTACCGAATGGGTTTTAGCAATTCTTAAAAAAGAAGACATAAAAGCCACGTTTTTTTGCATTGGAAACAATATTGAAAAATATCCCGAGCTATTTAAAAAAATCATTGTGGAAGGTCATTCGATAGGGAATCATACTTTTAATCATCTAAAAGGCTGGAAAACCTCAACAAAAAAATACCTTGAAAATGTAGATTTATGTGATTCAATTATTCAAAATTCATCAATCAATAATCTTAAATCAATAATCTTTCGCCCTCCTTACGGAAAAATAAGTTTAATTCAATCTATTTTACTTCGAAAAAAAGGATTTAAAATAATTATGTGGGATATATTAAGTAAAGATTATGACCAAAGCATTACACCTAAGAATTGCTTAATAAATACAATTACAAATACCACTTCAGGAAGTATAATTGTTTTTCATGACAGCTTAAAAGCGAGAGTAAATTTAGAATATACTTTACCCAGAGCTATAAAAATATTAAAAGAAAAAGGTTTTAAATTTGATATGATAAATTAAGCTTGTTCTTGCACTATACCAATAAGTGTATTCGCATCCAATTCGCCACTTTGTCTCCAAACCATCTGACCTGATTTGTATATCATTAAAGTTGGCAATCCTTTTATACGAAGTGCTTCAGCAAGCTCTTGATTTTTATCTATATCAATTTTGATAACCTTAGCTTTATCACCAAGGGCAGCAGCTACATGACGAATAACTTCGTTCATAGCAACTGAAGGCTCATTCCATTCTGTAAAAAAATCTAACAAAACAGGAACTTGAGCATCGATAAGTTCTCCAAATTTTGACATAAATTTGATTTAAGTAATAATAAAAATGTAACTTTATTATGCAATTTATAATACAAATGTAGTATTTTTAATGAATTACGCTACTTTTTTACCTTTTTTTAACTCTATAACGGTAATTTCTGGCATAATTCCAACTCTTCCTGGATAAGCATGAAAACCAAATCCACGATTAACATATATATATCTACCCTTATTTTCATACAAACCAGCCCATTGTTTATAGACATATTGAACTGGACTCCATTTTATCCAACCCGGTATTTCAATACCAAACTGAAAGCCATGTGTATGTCCAGAAAGTGTTAAATGATAATTATTTTCATCATATTGAACTTCTGAATCCCAATGACTTGGGTCATGACTCATTAATATTTTAAAATCCTCTTTTGCCAATCCTTGTGACGCTAATTTTAAATCTCCTGCTTTTTTAAAATGTTTTCCCCAATTTTCTACACCTACTAAAGCAATAGATTCGTTTCCTTTTTGAATTTTTATATTTTCATTCAACATCAGTTTAAAGTCAATTTGCCTGTGCAAGTCTTTTATAGCTTCAAAATTTTCGTCCTTTTCAGCTTCAGTATCCCATTCTACATATTCTCCATAATCATGATTTCCTAAAATAGAATATTTACCTAAAACTGGGTTGTGTATTTTTTTAAACGTTTCAATCCAAGGATGCATTTCTTTAGCATGTGTATTTACTATATCACCTGTAAACAAAACTAAATCACTATTTTGTTCATTTATTAAATCTATAGCATACTGAATTTTTTCAGGGTTATCAAAACTTCCACTATGAACATCTGAAATTTGAGTAATTGTTGTACCGTCAAATGCTTCGGGTAAATCATCAAAGAATAATGTTTTTTTGATGACTTTAAAATTATATTTTCCAATCGTCATTCCATACAACAAAGAGGCAAAAGGGATTGTTGCTAAACCAAGAGCTACTTGACTCACAAATCGTCTTCTGGTAGGCATAAATTTTCCTCCATCATTATCCCCCACAAAATGAACTATAATAGCTTTGAAAAATCTAAAAATATCTTCTCCAAATAAAACAACAGCTACTATAATTTTAGGCACAACAAAAATCAAAAACAATCCCATTGTAAATAAGGTTTGTTTAGTTTGTCCTACACTTCTATCAAACTGAGTAAATTGATAAATTACATAAACCACCGTAATTAGTGTAACTATTAGGTAAACCGCTAAAACTATTTTTGATTTTGAAACGGTTCTAATTGCTTGAAAAGAATAAAATTCAATTACAGCAATTATTATAAGTGGAATTAACCAACGTAACATAATATATTTTTTAACAAAGTAAATAACTAGAAATTAAAAACACTATTTATTTGTTTAATTTTAACAAAGTCATTTTAATAAAGAATTGTATTTTTACATTTTATAACAAATTACAAAAACATGTCACAAAAAAGATTATTCCTTCTAGATGCTTATGCCTTAATATTTCGTGGGTATTATGCCTTTATAAAAAATCCAAGAATTAACTCAAAAGGAATGGATACATCTGCCATAATGGGTTTTATGAATTCATTAATGGATGTGATAAAACGAGAGAAACCAGATCATTTAGCCGTGGCATTTGACAAAGGTGGAAGTGACTTTAGAAACCAAATGTTTCCTGATTATAAAGCCAATCGTGATGCAACTCCAGAAGCTATAAAAATTGCCGTTCCATACATTCAAGAAATTTTAAAAGCGATGCATATTCCTATTATGGAAAAAGCAGGTTTTGAAGCTGATGATTTAATTGGAACATTAGCTAAACAAGCTGAAAAAGAAGGATTTCAAGTTTTTATGGTAACTCCAGATAAAGATTTTGCACAATTGGTTTCAGAAAATATTTTTATGTATCGTCCAGCACGAATGGGTAACGGAATTGAAATTTGGGGTATTCCAGAAGTACAAGCTAAATTTGAAGTTCAAAACCCTTTACAAGTAATAGATTTCTTAGGAATGATGGGTGATGCAGTAGACAACATTCCTGGATTACCTGGTGTAGGAGAAAAAACGGCTAAGAAATTTTTAGCCGAATATGGTTCAATGGAAAAATTACTAGAAAGCACACATGAGTTAAAAGGTAAAATGAAAGAAAACATTGAAGCAAACAAAGAAAAAGGAATTCTTTCTAAAAAATTAGCCACTATTCTACTCGACTGCCCAGTAACTTTTAATGAAAATGATTTTGAATTATCTAAGCCAGATGTAGAAAAAACGGAAGCTATTTTTCAAGAACTAGAATTCAGAAGAATGCAAGAACAGTTTGATAAAATGTTTAGAGATGGGAGCGATTATGATGAAATAAACACCAATGAGATTCCTGCACATAGTGAAACTCCAAAACCAGCTAAAAAAGCAACTCCAAAAAATGAAGACCAAATGGATTTGTTTGGTTTTTCAGATGAATCAAATAATAGTGTAAGTCATAACTCATTTTATGCTACTTTAGAAAATACAGAACATTTTTATCAAATTATTCAAGGAGATTTAGCATTAAAATTATTACTTCAAAATTTACAAAATCAAGCATCAGTATGTTTTGATACAGAAACAACAGGTTTAGATGCTTTAAATGCTGAATTAGTTGGAATTGCCTTCTCGTATGAAAAAGGGAAAGGTTTTTATGTACCCTTCCCAGAAAGTCAAGAAGAAGCAATAGTTTTGATGGAAAAGCTAAAACCCTTTTTTGAAAATGAAGCCATTGAAAAAATTGGGCAAAATTTAAAATACGATTTAAAAATACTTTCTAATTATAACGTTACGGTAAAAGGAAAATTATTTGACACCATGATTGCGCATTATTTGATAAATCCAGATATGCGACACAACATGGATGTTTTAAGTGAAACCTATTTAAAATATAGTCCAAAAAGCATTGAAGCATTGATTGGAAAAAAAGGAAAAAATCAATTATCAATGCGAAATGTTCCTCTTGAGGACGTGAAAGAATATGCTGTTGAAGATGCTGATATTACTTTTCAATTAAAAGAGCATTTTCAGCCCATATTAGAAAAAGTAGGAACAAAAAAACTATTTGATGAAATAGAAATTCCCTTAGTTGAAGTTTTAGCAGCTATGGAAAAAGAAGGTATTAATTTAGATGTTCCTTTTCTTAAAGCCATGTCAAAAGACTTAGCAGAAGAAAGCAATGCCTTAGAGCAAAAAATATATGAAACTGCTGGAGAAAAATTCAATTTAGCTTCACCAAAACAATTAGGCGACATCTTATTTGACAAACTAAAAATTGGTGGTGCTAAACAAAAAAAGACAAAAACAGGCCAATACGCCACAGGAGAAGAAGTCCTAAGTTATTTAGCAAAAGATAATGAAATTGTAGCTGCTATTTTAGAATGGAGACAATTAGTGAAACTACAAAACACTTATGTAGATGCTTTACCTAATCAAGTAGATGTAAAAACAGGTCGTGTACATACGGATTATATGCAAACTGTTGCTGCAACTGGCCGATTGAGTTCTAACAATCCTAATTTACAAAACATTCCTATTCGCACAGAAAGAGGGAGACAAATTAGAAAAGCTTTTATTGCAAGAGATGAAAATTACACCTTATTAGCTGCCGATTATTCTCAAATAGAATTAAGGATTATAGCGGCATTAAGTGGTGAAGAAAACATGATTAAAGCATTTCAAAACAATGAAGACATTCACCGTTCAACAGCTTCAAAAGTTTTCAATGTTCCATTAGAAGAAGTTACAAAAGAACAACGTAGCAATGCAAAAACTGTAAATTTTGGAATTATATATGGTGTATCTGCTTTTGGATTAAGTAACCAAACAGATTTATCCCGAAAAGAGAGTGCAGATTTGATTGATGCCTATTATAAAACTTATCCAAAACTAAAAGCATATATGGCTGAACAAGTTGATTTTGCTCGTGAAAATGGTTATGTAGAAACCATTTTAGGTAGAAGACGTTATTTAAAAGACATCAATTCGGCTAATGCAATGGTAAGAGGTGGAGCGGAACGAAATGCAGTCAATGCCCCTATTCAAGGAAGTGCAGCAGACATCATAAAAATTGCAATGATTAACATTTACAAACGATTAATTTCTGAAAATTGGCAATCAAAAATGCTTTTACAAGTACATGATGAGTTGGTTTTTGATGTACATAATAGTGAATTAGAAAAAATTCAACCTATGATAAAACAAGAAATGGAAACAGCTTTTAAATTAGAAGTCCCTTTAATTGTTGACTTAGGCTTAGGAAAAAATTGGCTAGAGGCACATTAATTCAAATATTACACTTACATAAATGTTAAATTTTAAAATAATAACTATTTATTTAACACTAAACCAAAAAACATTATATTTGTGTAAGTATAACTATTTAAATTCCAACCCCATGAGAAAAATTACTCTTCTGTTTTTATTGCTAATTAGCTTTTTTTCTGAAGCTCAAGTCATTAGTCATTCCACCTCTATGACTTTATCAAACACAAATGTAGCTTGTAATGGAGGGACACCTTCAACATCGAGAGACAATCGCTATTTTAGATTTTTCAATCTATCAACTTTCTCTATCACTAGTGATTATACTATTTCAAGTGTAGAGTATGGTGTTCAATCAATAGCAACGCCTACACTTCCTTTAGGTCTTCCAGTTACTATAAAAATATATACAACAACTGCAACTAATTTTCCTACCGGATATCCAGCAGGTTACACTCAAGTAGCTACAGTTACAACCAATATTGTTCCAGCAGATGCAACAACATTAAAGTCTATTCCTATATCAGCGACAATTCCAGCGGGCTCAAATGTACTTATTGAGGTTGGATATGATGCACAAACGGCAAATAGTGGGAACCTAATATTTTTATCCGCTAATGATTTAGGAGAATCTGCTCCAACATATATTTCTTCAACAACTTGTAGTATAACAGCGCCTACTACAATGGCTGCTATTAATTTTCCAAACGCACATTTAGTATTAAGTGTAACAGGAACAACTCTAGGATTAGAAACAAACAAATTAAACCAACAAGTTTCTGTTTATCCAAATCCTACTAAAGGTCAATTTACCTTAGATTTACCAGCAACATCTTTGTTAGAAAAAGTTAATTTAACTGATGTTTCTGGAAAACAAATAAATCTAGATATCAATGCAGAAAACAGCTTCAATATTGCAACATTAAATTCAGGAATATACTTCTTAAGCATTCAAACTTCCGAAGGGATTGTCAATAGAAAATTAATAAAGGAGTAAAATAATTAAAACATTAAAAAATCTGGCTACTAAGTCAGATTTTTTTATTTAATTTTGAAAATAAAAAAAGACTCATAACGTTTTAACTTCATTTGAAGCCATAAGTTTATCAGCATGAAGAAAATATTTTTAGCAGTATTTATTAGTTTTACAATTGCATCAATTGGTCAAGATCGATTTAAGCGAATTGATAGTTTACTAACCTATTTAAACGAAAACAACAAATTCATGGGTTCATTGTCTTTGAGAGAAGGTAATGATGTAGTGTTTTCAAAAGCGTATGGTTTTGCAGACATAGATAATAAAATTGAAGCTACTAATAAAACTAAATATAAAATTGGTTCCATTACCAAAACTTTTACAGCCACAATCATTATGCAGCTTATTGAAGAAAAAAAGTTGCGATTAGAAAGCAAGTTGACTAAGTTTTTCCCAAAGGTTCAAAATGCAGACAAGATTTCAATATCTGATTTATTACATCACCGCACAGGTATTTTAGACTTCATCAACCAAGATACTTTAACAGTTGCAGATTTTAAAAGTGATGACTTAAAAAATGTCATTTATAACAAGATAAACAATTATGAATCAATTTTTGAACCTAATTCACAATTTTTATACAGCAATTCAAATTATTATTTACTAGGCGGAATTATTGAAAAACTAACCCATGAATCTTTTGCTACTAATGTTCAAAAACGAATAGTAGATAAAATAGGTTTAAAAAATACTTACTATCCAACTGAAAAAGTAAACATTGCTAAAAAAGAGTGTTATTCATACCTTTTTAACGGAACAACATGGGAAAAAGTTCCTGAATGGGGAAGTGACGTAGCCTTTGCAGCTGGGGGAATAATTTCAACACCAGATGATTTAACCCAATTTATGTATGCTCTTTTCAACGGAAAACTAGTAAAAAACACCTCATTAGATTTAATGAAAGATTTAAAAGATGGATATGGAGCAGCTTTGATGCAATTCCCTTTTGGAGAAAGACATTTTTATGGTCATACAGGAGGAATAGAAAACTTTAGAGCGGTTGTAGGATATTATCCAAATGATAATTTAGGTGTTTCATTAATTGTAAATGGTGATAATTTTAATAGAAACGACATTATGATAGGGATTCTAAGTATTTATTATAAAATGCCTTTCCCCTTCCCTAATTTTAATGTTATTGACAACAAAGTTTTAGAAAAATATGTAGGCAACTATACTTCTAAAGAAATTCCTTTAAAAATAAATATTTCTATTAAAGATGGTTCATTAATTGCTCAAGCCACTGGACAGAGTTCGTTTCCATTAACAGCCAAAAGCGAAACAGAATTTATTTTTCAAACAGCTGGAATTGAAATGATTTTTGAGGACGATAAATTTGTTTTAAAACAAGGAGGTCAAAAATTTAATTATACCAAAGAATAATGAATCTTAACCTTACTCTTTCTAACAAATTCATTACACAAATTAAAGCTTTAACCAATAGTACTTATTTAGACATTATCGGTTTATTTATTGTAATAACAGCCTCTATAACATTAGAGTATCACAAAACCGTTTTCAACTTTAGCTTTAATCATAAAAATTATGTTTTCTTTTTGGGTTATATTTCCATCATAAACACCAGTTTTTCAATGATTGGAAATCGTTTGGTGACCAAAAAAAACAACATAGGAAACTTTATTACCACTTGTAATACCTTCTTAAGCGGCAGCATTGATTACTTATTAGGAAACATTGGAGCTATATTGACATATCCAGTTTCATTTATAGGTAATTATTTGGTATTCAACACTTGGAAAAAAAGTCGGGTTTTAAGAAAAATAGATTTTGTTTTTTACAGGAATATTATCCTTGGGTTTACCCTCTCATTTATTCTTAATTACATTGCTTTTTACTATTTGTCAACAACAAAAATCAATTGGAAATTATTTTTTGCTATTGCAGTTCCAGCTGGATTAACTTTTGGAGGCACCTTTAATACAGCAAGAATGTATCCTGACAATTGGTTATTGTGGCAATTTTATAACCTTACTAAAATCATTCAAAATTTATTATTGCTAAATATAGCAAATACGGCAAAATATACTTTCTACTTTTTCAATGCCATTATAGGCTACATTACATGGAACGACGATAAAAAGATTCAAAACCCCTAATTTTTCAAAAATTATACCTAATTTTAAGCGCCAAAAAAGCTATGAATTTTGGAAACGCTTAAAACTATATTATATTTTTCTATTTTTAGATACCCTCTAAAACTAGAAGAAATCCATGGTTATACTAATTATAGTGATGTTAATTACACATCTAATGAACTTCAACATTTATTAGATGAAAAAATCATCACTAAAATAGATGACTTTTATGTCTATGGAAATGACTTAGACAGTGTAACTAAACGACTTCGCGGCAATTTAAACGCAAAGAAAATTACTCCAAAAGCCCTTGAAAGAGCTCATTTTATTGCCAAATTCCCTTTTGTAGAAGCAGTAGGTATTTCAGGTTCATTATCAAAAGGATATTATGATGAAAATAGTGATATTGATTTTTTTGTAATTACAAAACCTGACAAGTTATGGGTGTGCAGAACCCTTTTAATGCTTTATAAAAAAATATTTTTACTAAATTCTCGAAAATATTTTTGTGTCAATTATTTTATGGCTTCATCTAATTTAGAAGTTGAAGAACAAAACCGTTTTACAGCAACCGAATTAAAAACTTTAATACCCTTAAGAGGTCAATTAGTTTTCAAAGAATTTTATGATAAAAACAAATGGGTTTACAACTATTTTTCAAAATTCAGTCCTAATATTGATGCTATAAAAAACACTAAAAAAACCTTTTTAACAAAAACAATAGAATTAATTATTGATAATAGAATAGGTAATCTTGTAGATGATATATTTAAATTCATTACATTAAAAAAATGGCATTCAAAATTTGGGCACATGGATAAAAGGGATTTTGATATTGCTTTAAAATCAACCAAAAATATTTCAAAACACCATCCCTCAAATTTTCAAAAAAAAGTTATTCTATCCCTTAATGAAAGGATGGAAGAAGTGCAAAGAAAATTCAACATTCTATTAGCAAAAGAACATGTCTAAAATACTTTTTTCACATTCTTACTATTATAAATTAGACCCTAAGCAATGGAAAAACAAAACCCCTTTTCCTCCATTAGGGACTTTATATGCTGCTTCGTTATTAAGAGAAAACAATTATGATGTAGCTCTTTTTGACACCAATTTATTAGACACTTCAAAAGCAATTATTCCTATTCTAAAAGAAACAAATCCTAACTATTTGGTGATATATGATGATGGTTTTAATTACCTAACCAAAATGTGCTTAACCAATATGCGTGAAGCCTGTTTTGAAATGATTGATTATGGCATTGCTTCTAATTGTACTATTATTGTGTGCAGTTCTGATGCCACAGATCATTACAAAGAATATATCGACAAAGGAGCTCATTTTATAATTCAAGGAGAAGGAGAAATCACACTCTTAGAACTCATCAATGCTTTAGAAAATAATATTAATCCAACAACAATAAATGGAATTGCTTTTAAGAACAATAATCAAATTCAGGTTAATAATCCTAGAGCCGTTTTACACAACCTAGATGAATTGCCCCTACCTGCATGGGATTTAGTTGATATGGAAGCATACCAAGCTGTTTGGAAACAAAGCAATCAAAAATTTACGTTAAACATTGCTACAACTCGTGGTTGCCCTTATAAGTGTAATTGGTGTGCAAAACCCATTTATGGAAATCGATATAATGCCCATTCTCCAGAATATATTGTAAAAGAAATTGCTTATTTAAAAGAAAAATATGATGTAAGTCGTTTTTGGATGTGTGATGACATCTTTGGACTGAAGCCTAATTGGGTTCAAGAGTTTAATAAGACATTAAAAAAAGCAGATATTCAAATCAATTATTACATCCAAAGTAGAGTTGATTTATTATTAAAAGAAGACACCATTGATGCACTAGCTAAATCAGGATTAGAAGAAGTATGGGTTGGAGCAGAAAGTGCTTCTCAAAAAATACTTGATGCTATGGATAAAGGCACTAAAGTTGAAGAAATTTATGAAGCTACCCGATTATTAAAAGAGAAAAAAATTAGAGTTGCCTTTTTTTTACAATTTGGCTATTTGACCGAAAATCAAGAAGATATTCAAAAAACCATTGCTATGGTAAAAGAGTTACTTCCAGATAATATTGGCATTTCTGTTTCTTATCCCTTACCAGGAACAAAATTTTATGACAAGGTAAAAGACGACTTAAAATTAAAAGCCAATTGGAAAGACTCAGACGATTTAGATATGATGTTTCACGGAACATATCAATCTAATTATTACAGAAAACTACAACGCTTCGTACACAAGGAATATAGAAAAAGTCAAGGTTTTTATAATCTAAAAAGATTATTTCAATCTGATATATCCGTTATTAAATTGAAATCTATTTTGAAATTAGGGTATTATATTCCAAGTGCACTTATAGATAAAATAGCATTAAACAAAATGCAAAATGAAAGCTAGTTTTGACATAGCTGCAAAGAATTACGACCAATCATTCACCTATACAGCGATTGGAAAGCTACAACGCAATTTAGTCTACAACACCCTTTCAAAACATCTAAAAGATATTCAAAACATTCTTGAAATTAATTGCGGAACAGGAGAAGATGCCTTTTGGTTATCCCAACAAAATTTCAAGGTTTTAGCAACAGATATTTCCGAAGAAATGGTTGCTATTGCAAAAGCAAAAAACCATTCTGACCATTTAACTTTTGAAATACTAGACATTAATGCAATTGCTAAAAAAAAATTTGAAACCCCATTTGATTTCCTATTTTCTAATTTTGGTGGATTAAATTGCTTAACAAAAATAGAATTAGAAAAATTTTTTATTAATGCGAATGAAGTATTATCCAAAAAAGGAAAATTAGCAGTAGTCATTATGCCTAAAAACACCCTTTGGGAAAGACTTTATTTTATATTCAAAGGAAAATTTCAAACAGCCTATAGACGAACGAAAAAAGTAGCTGTGGCTAATGTTGATGGTATTAATGTTCCAACTTATTACTATAATCCAAAAGATATTGTAAATTTAACTTATACAAATTTTGAATTTATAGCGTCAAAACCCGTTGGCTTTTTTGTTCCTCCTTCTTATTTAGAACCTTTTTTTAAAAACAAAAAAGGTCTTTTGAGATTTCTAAACTATTTGGAAAACAAAATTAAAAACTGGTCATTTCTTTCAAAATATGCCGATCATTACATCCTAATTTTACAAAAACGATGAGTATATTATTTACACATGCCTATTATTTATCGGATGATCCAAAAGAACAGAAGATAATGAAACCCTATCCCCCTTTAGGGTTGTTGTATGTGTCTGCTTATTTGACAAGTAAAAACATAATTAATGACGTTTTTGATTCCACTTTTTCTACAGTAAAAAAGCAACTGGAATTTATTGAAAATAAAAAGCCTAAGGTAATTTGTATTTACACCAATTTGATGACAAAAATTGAAGTCATAAAACTTATAAAAACACTAAAAACTCAAAAATATAATTTCCCAAAAATTGTTCTTGGTGGACCAGATGTAACTTATAATGTAACCAATTATTTAAACGCTGGAGCCCATTTTTTAGTCATTGGTGAAGGGGAAGAAACTACTTTTGAACTTTATAATGCCATAATAAATAAAGAAAACTTTCATACCATAAACGGAATAGCTTTTTTAGAAGACAACAAGGTTATTCAAACAAACGCAAGAGTAAAATTTAGAGAACTGGATGAGCTTCCATTACCTAATAGAGAAGCTATAAACATGCAAAACTATTTAGAGACTTGGAAAAGCAATCACGGACAAAGCTCCATGACAATTTCTACACAAAGAGGTTGCCCTTATACATGTAAATGGTGTAGTACTGCTGTTTATGGTCAAAGTTACAGAAGAAGACCTGCTCATCAAGTCGCTGAAGAAATGAAAATGCTAAAAGACAAATACAATCCAGATGCGCTTTGGTTTGTAGACGATGTTTTTACTGTTAGTCACAAATGGTTATTAGCTTTTAAAGAAGAAGTAATAAAACAAGAAGCAATCATTCCGTTTGAATGCATTACTAGAGCTGAAAGATTGAATGATGATATTTTACAATTACTAAAGGATGTAGGTTGTTTTAGAATTTGGATTGGAGCCGAAAGCGGTTCACAAAAAATAATAGATTTAATGGATAGACGAGTTGATGTTAATGTAGTAAAAGAGGCTATTCAAAAAACAAATTCTTTAGGAATAGAAACAGGCACTTTCATTATGTTGGGTTACCCAGGAGAAACAAAAGATGACATTTCAAAAACCATTCAATATTTAAAAGAGGCAAACCCTACATTATACACTATAACTGTTGCTTATCCAATAAAAGGCACCTCCTTATACAATGAAGTAGAAAGCAAGATTACACATCAATCAGATTGGGAAACCTCAACTGATAGAGAGATTGATTTTGAACGAACCTATTCGCGTAAATTCTACAAATATGCAGTGAGTAAAGTGGTGAATGAAGTAGAATTTTATAAGGCAAAGCAAACCAATATTACCAAAGCATTGAAGCATAAAACAAAATCAATTTTAGCTAGTGGGTTAATGAAAATAAGTAGGTAAAAATAACCATCCTTAATGATTTTTTTTAAATGCATTTGGATTAAAATAAATGATAAAATAATGATTCGTTTTCTAAAAAAATTTGATAAAAGTATAATTCAAAATGCAGATTATTTTATATATGAAGTTTCTAAAATAAGTTATTAAATGAGAAAATATCTTTACTTACTATTAATTGTTACACTCATATCTTGTGAAAATAATAGCTATTCAGATTTAATTGAAACTGAAACCCGTTTAAATTTAAAATGGAACAAGGCATATTCTGATGATACTATTGATAAATCATTAATTGGATTAAAATGGGCATTATCTTATGTTGGAGCAATATTACCTAATTCTACAAATGGATTTGTAATAACGGATAATACCATTTCACTTGATATTAAAAAATTAGGATTCAATGAAAATGCAATAGAAAAACTTTTGCAATTGTCTGATAAAATTAAAAACACCTCAGAATATAAAGTAAATAATAGTGTTGATTTAGGAAGATATGTCACCTTATTAATTGGAGCTTCTGAGCACTATTATGAGATTATTGGAGTCCCAAACACGCTTGATGAAGTTTTAAATAAATACACATTATTACCTCAAAAAGGATATATTAATAACTCTGAAGTTTCCTTAGAACATCGTATCATTCAATTCTCGGAACAAAACGGTTTTAACCAAGTGTTTCTTTCTGAAGAAATAGATCCTATTTCAGGAGAAATCTATGAATATGAAACGATAGAATTATTGTCAAATGGACAACTTCGCTTTGGAATTTTTGACATTAATGGCGATCGAAAAAACAATGCTAACCCATTGCACTCAAATGCGGGAAAACCTGCTAAATGCATGTGGTGTCATGAGTCGAGTATTCAACAAATGTATAGTGTGCAAAATAACAATCCTGGCTTTTTAACTTATACTGATTTTCAAAACAAATTGATTAATTACAGAGAAGCAAACAGAAATCAAAAGTTAGCTCTAGCAGATGGAGTAGATTTTAGTCAAACACAACAACATACTTTCACAGAATTGCTTTATATTTCCTTTATGGAACCATCCGCTGAAAGATTAAGTTTAGAATGGAACATGACAATTCCTGAAATTCAAAATTTATTATCAAGTCTCTCTACTCATGTATATGCTGAATTCCCTTTTCTTGGCAATCTATATGATAGAAATGACATTGAAAACCTCGCTCCTTTTCAAGGATTACAAGTTTCAACATTCGTAAGAGAAGCTTCTCAAACTGAAGTAAATTATCTATACTAATGATACAAAACAAAAAAATAATCGTTGTACTTCCTGCCTATAATGCTGCCAAAACCCTACAAAAAACATTTGAGGAAATTCCTTTTGATATAGTTGACGATGTTATTTTAACAGATGATTTTAGTAATGACGAAACTATTGCTATAGCAAAGAAAATAGGGATTCAACATATTATTTCGCACGACAAAAACAAAGGATATGGTGCCAATCAAAAATCATGTTACAAAAAAGCCATAGAGTTAAAGGCTGACATCATTGTAATGTTGCATCCAGATTATCAATATACGCCAAAACTGATTCCTGCTATGTGTACCCTTGTTGCAAATGATTTGTATGATGTAGTATTAGGTTCCCGAATTTTAAGCAAAGGAGCATTAAAAGGCGGAATGCCATTCTATAAATATGTTTCTAATAGAATTTTAACATTGGTTCAAAATATTTTAATGAATCAAAAACTATCTGAATACCACACAGGTTATCGTTGTTTTGATGTATCCATTTTAAATAAAATTGCTTTTGAAAATAATTCGGATGATTTTGTGTTTGACAATGAAATTCTAGCTCAATGTTGCTTTCTAAAAGCTCGAATTGGTGAAATATCATGCCCTGCCAAGTATTTTGAAGAAGCTTCCTCTATTAATTTTAATAGAAGTGTAAGATATGGATTCGGCGTTTTACGCGTTTCTATTTCTTATTTTCTTCAAAGAACAAGATTATTTAAATTCTCATTATTTAAAAATCTATGAAACAAGTTATACTAAAATATCATTTGTATGGAGTATTGCTTTTGCTTTGCTTGTTCTATATTTATAAAGCTACAACATTCCCTATTCATGATTTTGCTAACTATTATTTTGGTGCACAATTTTTAGCTGATGGAAATTTTAATTCAGGCATTTACTTTCCTTACGAATTTAATAAAGCAATTTCAGATTTAGGATTTCAAAATATATTTGTGAGTTATGCCCCAAACACTCCTTTTCTAGCTGTTTTCTTTTTACCTTTTACTCTTCTTACTGTTGCGAAAGCCAAAATAATTTTTAATATAATTTCTTCAATTTTATTAATTTTTAGTTGCTATCGCTTATTCAATTTTTACAAAATAGACCGAAAATATATTGTTCTTGTTCCAATACTTTTTTTTGTTCCAATAAAGAACAATCTTCTTTTTGGGCAAGTTTACTTTTTGTTATTTTTTCTCTTGTCTGAAGGATTAATAGCCTACGAAAAAGAACAATTTAAAAAAATGGCATTGTATCTAAGCTTGGCTATTTTATTAAAGGTTTTTCCAATATTGTTATTGTTCATTTTTGTTTTTAAAAGACAACTCAAACCTTTACTTTATACTTTAGGTATTTCTCTTTTACTTTTTAGTATCTCTCTTTTATTTACTGGTTTTGAAGTTTGGCATTTTTGGCTAAATTCGGTTTTATCAAAAGCTTCAAGTGGAGAAATTGCAACTGCATTTGTAGATAATTATCAATCTGTTTTTATGTTTTTAAAACGTTTGTTGGTTTTCGATTCTGTTGAAAATCCAAATTCATTTTTTGATTATCCTGTTTTATTTTCAAGTTTAGTTTTAGGGTTCAAAATAGGATTAGTTATTGTGGGTTATTATATCAGCAAGAGAAATTCAAGCAATTTATTAGTATTTTCCTATTGGATACTAGTATCCTTTTTAATTTCGCCTTATGGGAGTACTTATGGGTTTGTTTTATTATTTTTTGCTTTGATTAGTATATTGAAAAGTTCCGTTTCTAATATATACAGGAGCTTTTTTCTACTTCTGTTATTTTTAATCAACAACTTACCTCTATCCTACTTTATTGAAAATAAATATCCATTTTCATATTTAAGATTATTGGTTTTAATATTATTGTTTATTGGTTTTATATTTCAATTTTTCAAAATCATCAACTGGAAAATTGTAATTTCAATAACAATTCTGCCAATAGCATTCTATTTATTTTTTAAAGAATCAAACCTTACACAATCAGAGCCTATTTCAAAAGAAAGCTTTCCAATTTTAGTTTATGATTATGAAATTTCAAGCAACAATTTAACTTATCTTTATTGGAATGAAAACGGAGAAAATTCAAGTTCAATTTCATATAAATCGAAAGAAAGGCAAGAACTTCAAATTATAGACAATCAAATTTATTATAACAACAAACAACTTACTTTTGATAGAAGTAATAAGCTAAAACCAACATTAATTGACCATAAAACCATTCTTTTTTTATCAGATTATGATAGAGGAATTGGGTTTTACGCGTTGCGGAAAATAAATCTATAAAATGGCATTATTCAGCTTTATATTTTCAAAATTCAGAAAACTAAAAGAATATCAACCTATTGCTTTAGCTCAAAAAAAAACATTTCTCTATAGTTTTTTTGATGGGTCTTCATGGATTGAATGTAATGTAAATCATGTCTTATATGAACCAATGATTTTACAAGTTTCATTTCCTCAAAAAAAATCTTTAGATAATTTTGAAAACAATAAAATCATTATTTATAATTTTGAAAACCTAAGAAAAACAAATGCTTTATTACAACTTAATTTTATCAAAAAAATAAATTTAGATAATGATTCCTTTTATTTTTTTGAAGTAATAAAATCAAAACTACATCTTTCACCTTTAAAATATCTTTATTTAAAAAGGTTACACTATCTAAGTCTAAAAAGAGATAAGAATTTCATTCATAATTATGATTTTTCAGTTTATAAAAAATTAGTTGCGCTATTTAGTATTCCCAAACAAGTCTGGTTAGTATCAATACTTGATAAAAAAGAATTACACTTCCCAATTGATTTATGTGCATTAAATAAAGAATACATTACAATTGGTGTTAGAAATTCTAATAAATCAATCCGTAAATTAAGTGATGGAAATATATTTTATTTAAGTCAAACTGCTGCTGAAGATTATGAAAAAGTATATTCACTAGGTAATTTTATAGACAAAAATGAAGAAAAATTAGACACTATAAATGTTGATGGAGTATTAATTCCTAATATTATATGCGTATATTATAAATTAAAATTGAATTTGAAAATTGAATTTGAAAATCAAACTATCTATATTTCTAAAATAGTTGATAAAAAAGAAGTGAATCAAGTAAAGAAACCATTATATCATATTCATAAAATTTGGTTATGGAACCAATCAAAAATTCAAATCATTGAAAAATAAACTTATAAAAAACAGCAAGCGTATTTTTTTGATTATCGTTAATTCCATAAAGCAAACTATGGGACAATTCATAAGCTTGCTATTATCCTTTTTTGTAATACACTATTATTCCAAAGATTTATGGGGAAACTTCTCTTCTTATTTTATATATATCAACATTTGTTTACTAATTGCTAGTTGGGGAAACAAAGATTTTTTGATTCGAGAATTTAGTAAAACCCCAAATAAAATTGCCCATCTTTTTTACCTACTTTTCAATACACGTCTTATTTTAGTACTATTATTAATAGTGACAACTCTAACTATTTATCCTCTAAACGAAAGTTTATTTTTAATTATTTGGTTATTAAGTTGTTATATCTCACAATCTTTAGAAGTCTTCTGGATCTATAAACGAGATTATTTTCAGTCTATCAGTATAGAATTTATTTCCTTTTTAGGTTTTATGGTTTTACTTTACACAAAAAATGATTTAAATATTTTCGCTCTTATAAAATTCTATTCTTATTATCAAATAACAAGGACTATTCTTTACATAATATTTTATTTCAAAGAATTGAAAAAAATTCATTTCAAAATTAACAAGACATATCTAATTACAGCATTCCCTTTTTTTCTATTAAGTTTTGTTGGTTTTTTACAATCTAGAACTGATTTTTTAATGATTATTTTCTTTGAAAAAAATGAAAATATAGCTATATATCAAGTTATCAATACTTATTTTATTTTAATTCACGCTTTGGGAACTTTCATGATCTTTCCTTTTATGAAAAACCTATACAGGTTAAACAAAAAATCCATGTATTCAGCTCAAAAGCTCATTACCACATTTGCTCCATATATTGTCATAACTTGCTTGATTTTTTTATATTTACTTATACACTTTTTCTATAATTTTAATTTAGATTTTTATTATTACATAATAGGATTTTTTATTACCTTACCTCCTTATTTTTATGCAGTTAAAATAATACAATTGTTTAAAGAAAATAAGCAAAAAATAGTTTTAAAAATTGGAATTAAAGCTATTCTTATAAATAGTATTTTAACATTTATATTATTATTCTTAAACTTTGGTTTAAAAGGAGCGCTAATTGGATCCGCAATTGCTCAAATTTACACTGCAACTCAATATTTAAAACTTGTTAATCTTGAATAAAACCATCATATTCAACCCAAAAAGTGCTAATGGTAAGCACAGAATTCCCAATTCTATTTTGCAAGTGGGAGCTTCTATTCATGAAAAATATGAGTATGTTTTTGTGGATGGAAATTTAGAAAAAAATCCTTGGCATACCATTGAAAGCTATTTAAAAACCGGAGAATACAAATACTTTGGCTCAACCGTAATGCCTGGTCCACAATTACGTCAAGCCATTCCTTTTACTAAAAAAATCAAAGAACAATTTCCTCAAATCATAACCGTTTGGGGTGGTTATTTTGCATCTAACCAATATAAAGTTTCATTGAACTCTGGTTATGTTGATTACGTTATAAATGGCCCTGGAGACAATACTTTTCCTGAATTAATTGAAGCAATAGAAACCCAACAGCTTGAAAAGATACCCACAATAAAAAACCTAATATACAAGAATGAGAAAGGTGAAATTGTAAAAACAGCCGTTGAAGCTTTATTAGATCAAGATGCTTTACCCAAATTCCCTTATGATTATCTAAATTCATTTTATCCTGTAAAAAATTACTTGGCAAAAACCTTTATGGGAAACAAAACGTTGTCTTATCATTCCAGTATGGGCTGTCCGTTTTCTTGTTCATTTTGTGCAGTTGTTCCAATTTATAATGCCAAATGGAAAGGGATGTCTGCAAGCAGAATTTATGAAGATGTAAAATATTTTAAAGAAAAACACAATATAGATGCCGTTGAATTTCACGACAATAACTTCTTCACTTCTAAAAAAAGAGTATTAGAATTTTCAGAACTTATCTTAAACGACAATATCAGTTATTGGGGCGAAGGTCGAATTGACACTATCAACATGTATTCTGATGAGGATTTAAAACTCATGCGAAAAGCAGGTTGCAAAATGATTTTTTTAGGAGCAGAAACAGGTAATGATGCCGTTTTAAAACAAATGAATAAAGGAGGAACACAAACAGGTCAAATGATTAAAGATTTTGTACTTCGTATGAAAAATGCTGACATTATTCCCGAATTATCATTTGTACTAGGCATGCCTGCTAAAACAGAAAAAGAAGTCTATGATCAAATTTTATGGGATATTAATTTCATTAAAGAAATCAAGAAAATAAATCCTAACGCCGAAATTATTATTTATCTATTCAGTCCAGTACCAACAGAAGGATCTGATTTATATAAACAAATACTTGATGCTGGTTTTTCATTTCCAGAACAATTAGAAGATTGGATTTCAACTAGTTGGGAAAACTTTGACTTAAGAAAAAACCCATTAACTCCTTGGTTAAAGCCCTACATGATTGATACCATCAAAAATTTTGAAACCGTTTTAAATGGATATTATCCAACCGTTTCTGATTTTAGAATTACAGGTTACAAAAAACAATTGTTAAAATTAGTATCAGGTATCCGTTACAAAACAGCTTTTTATCATTATCCATACGAAATAAAAGCATTGCATAAACTTTGGAAATACCGTCAACCCGAAATTGAAGGATTCTATTCGGAATAATTGATTAAAAATGAGGCAATTTATTAAGAAAATAACACATCCTTTTTTAAAGTTAGGTTTACAACTATATTACTTTAAACCAAAAAAATATTGCTATGAAGGCATTTGTGTAAAAGTGCATCCTGATGTTTTTCCACCTCATTTAACCCTTAGCACCAAAATACTTTTAGATTTCATAAAACCTCTTCAATTAACAAATAAATCTTTTTTGGAGTTAGGTTGTGGTAGTGGAATCATATCAATTCTAGCGGCAAAAAAACAAGCAAATGTTATTTCAACAGACATTAACACGACTGCTTTGAGTTTCTTAAAAGAAGCTGCTCAAAAAAACCAAGTAGCACTTTCAATTATAGAGTCTGATTTGTTTGAAAACCTAAATGGATATACATTTGATTATATCATTATCAATCCTCCTTATTATCCCAAGAAACCTAAAAACACGAAAGAAAAAGCATGGTTTTGCGGTGAAAATTTTGAATATTTTGAACAATTATTTAAGCAAATAAATACAAAAGTAACTTACCAAAACGCTTATATGATATTATCTGAAGATTGTGAAATAGATAAAATAAAAGATATAGCCCTTAAAAATAAAATAACCTTAGAAACTGTTTTAGAGAAAAAAGTCTTATCTGAAAAAAATTATATTTTTAAATTTTTATAGTAGACTCTCTTTGTCTTAACTCTGTTTTGATAACAACGGTTTTGTAATTTGGAATCTCTTCCTTGTTTTTGTTTTCCAATCTATCAATTAATAAATTTGCAGTGTTTTCTCCTATTTCTGGAGCATGTTGACTAATTGTTGACAAACTTGGAGTTAATCGTCTTGACCAAACACCGTCTGCAATACCTATGAAACTTAATTCTTCAGGAATTTTAAATCCTTTTTTGATGGCTAATTTCATTGCCTTAGTAACTGAATCTTCATCAATAGCAAAAACAGCATCCATTTTCTTTGAAGAAATCAACTTATCTAAAGCCTCATCAAATAAATCAAAGTCATTTTCAATTAATAATAAAGAATCATCTATTTCCAAATTATTTTCTTTCATTGCTTTTAAAAATCCTTCATATCTAAGTTTTCCAACACTTAAATTTTCAATCGTAGAAAGAAATGCAATTTTTTTACATCCCGTTTTCAATAAATGATTAGTAGCATCAAAAGCTGAATCTAAATCATCAACAATTACTTTATCACATTTTATTTCATCTGTTACCCTATCAAACATAACAATAGGAGTACCACTATTTAAAATATCTTTTAAATGATTATAATCTTTAGACGTTTGCGTCTCTTCTGCTAAAGAAATAATAAACCCATCAATAGTACCATTATTAAGCATATCCATCACAAGCTCCTCTTTCTTTCTAGACTCATTAGAGATTCCAGTAATTACATTATAACCACGCTCTAAAGCTCTTTTCTCAATTCCACTAAAAACCTTAGCAAAAAAAGGGTTCAGAATATTAGGAATAATTACACCTAAAGTATTAGTGCGCTGATTTTTTAAATTCTTTGCAATACTATTTGGTTTATAATTCTTTAATGCTGCAAATTCTTTAATCTTAATCTTAGTTGCCTCACTAATTTCTGGACTATCGCTTAAAGCTTTAGAAACAGTAGATACGGAAACATTTAATTCTTTTGCTATTTGTTTTAAAGTCGCTTTTGATTTCATAGATAAGTATTGAGTGGTAAAAATAATAAATTTTTACTTCTTCAATCTATAATGTTTAAATAATATAAAAAGTATATTTGTCAACAATTCAAAAATAAAAAAAAGATACACTTTCATAACTACTTCATTCACAATATTAATAATAATGTAAATCGTATTTGGTTTTATAATAAATAATTGTACTTTTGCACTCCCTTAATTGGGAATGGAATGTTTAATTAAAATAAATTATTGTGAACACATTAAGCTACAAGACAGTATCAGCAAACAAAGCCACAGTTGACAAACAGTGGATTGTTGTAGACGCTGAAGGTCATAACTTAGGTCGTTTATCATCAAAAGTGGCAATGCTTTTGAGAGGTAAATACAAGCCAAGTTATACACCACACGTTGACTGTGGAGATAACGTAATTGTTATCAACGCAGAAAAAATCAACCTGACTGGTAACAAGCTAGACGAGAAAACTTATATCCGTCACACAGGTTACCCAGGAGGACAAAGAAGTTTAACTGCTAAAGTAATGCAACAAAAAAACCCTGCATTATTAGTAGAAAAAGCTGTAAAAGGAATGTTACCTAAAAACAAATTAGGTGCTGAATTATTCCGAAATTTAAATGTATTTGTAGGTACAGAGCATACTCATGGAGCTCAAAAACCTAAAACCGTTAATCTAAACGATCTTAAGTAATGGGAGTTATTCACAAAATCGGTAGAAGAAAAGCCGCTGTTGCACGTGTATATGTTTCTGAAGGAACAGGTAAAATCACTGTAAACAAAAGAGAATTTAACAATTACTTCCCAACTGCTACTTTACAGTACAAAGTTATGCAACCGTTAGCAATGACTGACAATGCTTCAAACTTTGACGTAAAAGTAAACGTTTATGGAGGTGGTTCAACAGGTCAAGCTGAAGCTGTAAGAATGGCTATTGCAAGAGCAATGTGCGAAGTTGAAGCTGAAAACAGATCTATCTTAAAACCAGAAGGATTACTAACAAGAGATCCAAGAATGGTAGAACGTAAAAAATTCGGTCAGAAAAAAGCAAGAAAAAAATTCCAATTCTCGAAACGTTAATATTTCGAATTGGTTTGAACTATTTTTTTTCAGACAAATTTTTACAATTAAAATTGAATTTAAAACACAGTTGTCGATATTCCTTTAATTAAAAAAGGGGATTAGTTTAGCATCTAAATGGTTAAGACCTGATTTAATCGCTACTTAATCATTGCTATAACACGGAACGTAAACTATTACACAATGGCAAACAAAATTGACGTTAAAGAATTATTAGAAGCAGGTGTTCACTTTGGACACATGACTCGTAAATGGGATCCAAACATGGCTCCTTACATTTATATGGAACGTAATGGTATACACATCATTAATCTATATAAAACAGCTGCTAAAATTGAAGAAGCTAATGAAGCTTTGAAAAAAATTGCAGCATCAGGTAGAAAAGTACTTTTCGTTGCTACCAAAAAACAAGCAAAAGACATCGTTGCTGAAAAAGCAGCAGCATGTAACATGCCTTACATCACAGAAAGATGGCCAGGTGGAATGCTAACTAACTTTGTTACTATCAGAAAAGCGGTTAAAAAAATGGCTTCAATTGATAGAATGAAGAAAGATGGTACTTTCATGACGTTATCTAAAAAAGAAAGATTACAAGTTGATCGTCTTCGTGCAAAATTAGAAAAGAACTTAGGTTCTATCGTTGATATGACAAGACTTCCAGCTGCTCTTTTTGTTGTTGACGTAAAAGCTGAACATATCGCAATAAAAGAAGCTCAAAAATTAAACATTCCAGTTTTTGCAATGGTTGATACAAATTCTGATCCTCGTGAAGTAGATTATGTAATTCCTGCAAATGATGATGCTTCTAAATCAATCGATAAAATTTTATCTTTAGTTACTTCTGCAGTTGTTGAAGGTCTTTCTAACAGAAATGCTGACAATGACGAAGAACAAACTGAAAACAAAGAAGTAAAAGCAAAAGCTCCAAAAGCAACAGAAGTAGAAACTACTGAAGCTGCTGTAGAAGTTAAAGCTGAAGAAACTTCAACAGAAGAATAATATAAAAATTCAAATTATCAAAAATCCAAATTCCAATAAAGCATCAATTATTTGATAATTTAATAAAGTTGGGATTTGGATTTTTATATTTTAGGATTATAACTTTACACTTTTAAAAATAAAAATACTATGGCAACAATAACTGCTGCAGAAGTAAATAAATTAAGAACAATCACTGGTGCAGGTATGATGGACTGCAAAAAAGCATTGGTTGAAGCTGATGGTGATTTTGATTTAGCAATTGAAAACCTTAGAAAAAAAGGACAAAAAGTTGCTGCTAATCGTTCAGATAGAGAATCAACAGAAGGTGCTGCTATTGCAGTAGTAAATGCTGACAAAACAGCTGGTGTTGTTATTACATTAAACTGCGAAACTGATTTCGTAGGTAAAAATGAAAGTTTTGTGAAATTAGCTACAGATATCGCTAATCAAGCATTAAACTACACTACTAAAGAAGAATTATTAGCTTCAGATTTCAATGGTATTACTGTTGCTGAAAAATTAATTGAGCAAACAGGGGTAATTGGAGAAAAAATCGAAATCGGTTCTTTTGAAAGATTAGAAGGTTCTTTCGTAGGGTCTTATATTCACGCTGGAAACAAAATTGCTACTTTAACTTCATTATCTGCTAATGTAGAAGGAGCTGAAGAAGCTGCAAGAAACGTATCTATGCAAGCTGCTGCAATGAACCCTATTGCATTAAACGAAGACGGTGTTGATGCTGCAACTATTGAAAAAGAAATTGAAATCGCTAAAGATCAATTACGTGCTGAAGGTAAACCAGAAGCTATGTTAGACAATATCGCAAAAGGAAAATTAAACCGTTTCTTTAAAGATAACACTTTAGTAAACCAAGATTATATCAAAGATGGCTCAATGAGTGTTGCTGCTTATGTAAAATCTGTAGATGCAGGTTTAACTGTAACAGGATTTAAAAGAGTTGCCTTAGGATAATATTTTCTCTGATTAAATTCAGAAAAAAACAATTTTAAAAGCCTTAATTCGTTATTGAATTAAGGCTTTTAATTTTAAAGTTTATTTTAAAAATTCCATATATTTGAAAAATACTATTATTTCACATTTTATGTTTAAAAAAATCTACCTGATTGCTCTTGCATTTGCATGTTTAACTCAAGCACAAGAAAAAAAATATCAAAGTCTTCTTTGGGAAATTAGTGGCAATGGCCTTCAAAAAAAATCTTATGTTTATGGCTCAATGCACGTAAGCGAAAAAGTATCATATCATTTATCTGATGCTTTTTTCCAACATTTGATGGAAGCTGATATGATTGCAAATGAAAGTGATCCTACAACTTGGTCCGATTTATATAATATATTTAGCGGAATGTATGGTTCAAATTATGGATATGGTGCTTTTTATACCAATTTTTATATCAACGAATTAAAAAAGGACAACTTATACCCTATGTTTAGAGGAACCAATTACAATTTAATTGGACTCCTTTCTAGAACAAATGAAATGAATAAAGATTATCAAGAAGACACCTATCTTGATATGTTTATATATAGAACAGGTAGAAAATATGGTAAAAAAACGTTAGGATTAGAAGATGTCAAAACTTCTACTCTAAATATTATGAAAGCAGAAGCTAAAATAAAACCAAAAGACGTTGAAGAAAACCGCCAGAAATTAAAAAAACTACTAAAAAACAAAAACTACAACGAAGCCATGATGGATTACTATCGTGAAAAGGATTTAGACATGCTAGATTCACTAACGGTTTTATCTTCATCAGAAACTTATTTAAAAGCTATGCTTTATGATAGAAATATCGTGATGGTTAACAGCATGGATTCCCTAATGAAAACTGGAAGTTTATTTTCAGCCGTTGGAGCAGCCCATTTACCTGGAAAAAATGGTGTTATAGAAACTTTAAGAGCAAAAGGATATACAGTAACACCTGTTTATGGAGATTATACAGATGTAGGAAGAAAAACAAAAAAAGAAATTGAAGAATTTTTCATCAAACCCGAATTTGAAACTAAAACATCAACAGATGGAATGCTTTCATTACCTCTATACAAAATAGTATTAGAAAATGGAGAGAACCTAGAGTCACCAGATTTAGCGAATGGAGGTTATATAAACGTAAAAAGAAGTCTTTTAAAAGACTTTCTAAAGAAAGACAATGCTATTTTCAATCACAAAACTTTAGATAGTTTATTCTACGAAAATATTCCGGGAGATATTTTAGAAAAAAAATTCTATAATGAAAAAAACTATTTAGTTTATGATATAAAAAGTAAAACAAAAACAAACAATGCACAACGTTATAGATATTACATAACACCCCTAGAAATTATTGCAGTGATAATGGGTGGAGAAGGCGAATATGTACGCCAATATGAATCTTTAGTTTTTGACAATATCACATTAAAATCTTATACTAATTCAACAGAAAGATTTATTCCTAAAAAAGGAGGTTTTGAAATCGAAATCCCTTCTTACTATGTTACACAAGGAAACAAATCTTTTGACAAACAATATACAGACATTTCGCTTTTTGCTTATGACGAAACTGAAAAAGCCAATTACTTTTTAGAAGAGCAAACATTAGGTGATAATGACAACTTAGAAGACACAGAATTTGAATTAAAACGAATTCATTATGAATTTTATAACCAACATGATTTAGATTCAACAAACACTTCATTTGACAAAGAAAAAGTAAGTTATGTATCGCAATCCAAAATTGGAGAAAAAGATATTTATTTAAAAACAATTATCAACGGTAGTAAATATTACTTACTAGGAACCGTTGGCGCAACAAAAGAAAAAGCAGATACATATTTTAATTCATTTAATATAAAACCTTTAAAAGCTGAAGTTGAAAATAGAACTTATGTGGACAGTACGGCTATGTTTTCAATTGAAATTCCTAAAAAACAAAACGAATATTTAGACTTTAGATTTGACAGAGACTACAACCGCTATGAAAAGAAGGAAAACCTATTTAAAGTAAAGTCTAAAGCCTTTTCATTTATTTCTCCTACTGGGAAAGATGTAGAACTTACTTTCTACCAATATCATAAATATGGAAGTGAGAAAAACCTTGATTCCGTTTGGAACGAATTTAGAAACCACATAAAATCAGATTTTGCCAGCAATACATATGATAATTATGATGATTTCGATTCAGTAGAAGCCGTTGAAACCGTTGTAGAAATGGCTTCAGATGTGATACCATCTGATTTAAACAATAAAGAGAGTGATGACAAAAAGAAGAAATTAAGTTATAACATTTCACGTTGGGATGAAAAATTAGGTTTCAACAAAAAAGATCAAAATAAGATTGAACTAATTGACGAAAAGTTAACCTCAAGTCAAGATAAAACAGTTCATGAGATGAATGTACTTGCTGTCAAACCAAATTCTAATCAAGCCATCAAGTACAAGGCAATTTTTAAAGATGGTGCTTCCTACTTAATGAAAACACTAGTAGACAGAAATTATAAAAATGATGATGCTTTTATAGAAAAAACATTCAACACATTTAAACCATTTGATACTATTTTAAAACCTTCAGTATTTGAAAACAAATTCAAATATTTTGTTGAAGATGCTTATAGTGAACATGACAGCATTCGCTTTTCAGCTTTAAAATCAGTTTACTTTTTAGAAATAACAAAAGAAGATTTACCACAAGTAAAAGAATTCTTAGAAGGCTTTGAATTTGAACAAGATGAAAACGAAGCTTTAGTTGCCCTATATGAAAAAATTGGCCAGATAAAAGATCCTGCTATAATTCCATATTTAGAAGGTATTTACAAAAAAGAAAATGTAACTACTTCAATACAGTTTGCAATTTTAAATGCTTTAACAAATCAAAAAAGCAAAGAAGCTTATAAAGTGATTTCAAAATTATTAGAATATGACTTACCCCTTTCTGATAATGAGTATGAAGTAACAAGCTTATTTAATGCATTTGAATATGATATTGAAAATAGTGAAGTTTTATTTCCAGATATTTTTCAATTTTACAGTGTAAATGAATACCACACACCTATCATTGATTTCACAAACAGGCTAATTCAATCTAATTTAGGTAACCCAAAGAAATTAAAGTCATACAAGAAAATGTTGTTAACTAATGCCAAATTAGAGTACAAAAGAGTGTTGAGTTGGAAACAAAAAAAGGATATGAAAGATAGTGATGGTTATGGCTATTATGAGGGTGGAAAATATGCTCCTACTGGTGAATTGATTAGTTATCTAAATATTCTTTATCCCTTTAAAAAAGAAAAAGCTGTTGAAGAATTATATGCTAAGGTTCAAAAATTAGAAATTGATAATTTGACTATAGCCTTAGCCAAAATACAATTAGACAAAAACAATGAAGTAGACAAAAAAACTATTGACAAACTATTAGCCAAACCAGAAACAAAATATGTAGCCTTCCAGATGTTACACCATACAAAGCAATTAACAGAACTATATAAATTTAGTGAAGATACAATTGCCCTTTCAGGAATGCGTTATTTTGATGATTTAAAGCAAGATAAAGATGATGTTACCTTCATAGAAAAAAGAATCATACAGCAAGGCAAAAATGAAATTCACTACTATTTCTATAAAATTGTAGATATAGACGAAGATTCATATAACAAAAATGCGGAAAAAATTGGAGGAATTGCCTTTGTAATAGAAGATGGAAAAATTAACCCACAGGCCTTTAAAAAGCTACGTTCTAAAACGATTATTGAAGAAAAAGAAATAAAACCTTATATAAGAGCAGTAATTGACGAAAGCATAAACACTAATCATCCCAGAGCAACATATCAAAAACTAAATGATCAAAATAACATGTATAATGATTATGACGATTATTATGAAGACTAACGATATACTATTAATAAACAACTAACCATAAATTACCACTAACAATATCTATGGAAAACAAAAAACGTTGTGCTTGGTGCGAAAAAGATGATTTATACAGAGATTATCACGATAACGAATGGGGCAAACCTGTATATGAAGATGATAAGCTATTTGAATTTTTAATTTTAGAAACATTCCAAGCTGGTTTAAGTTGGTATACTATTTTGGCTAAAAGAGAAAACTTTAAAAAGGCCTTTGATGATTTCGATTATAAAAAAATAGTACAATACAATGATTCTAAAATTGAAGCCTTATTACAAAATGAAGGCATTATAAGAAACAAATTGAAGGTAAAAGCTACTATTTCAAATGCAGCTGCATTTATGAAAATTCAAGAAGAATTTGGTAGCTTCTCCAAGTACATTTGGGGTTTTGTTAATGGTAAGCCTATTGACAACAAACCTAAAACTTTAAAAGAAGTTCCAGCTACTACTCCACTTTCTGATGCTATTAGTAAAGACCTAAAAAAAAGAGGTTTTAAATTTGTAGGCTCAACGGTTATGTATGCTCACATGCAAGCAACCGGAATGGTTAATGATCATGTTGAAGATTGTTTTACTAGGAAATAATTTGAAGAAAATTTTAGTCATTTTAATACTCATTTCCATTTCATCCATATTGTTTTTTGATGATAGTATTAATAATTATGCGCCCTTATTACTGATGGTTTCCTATCCCATATTTTATTTCCATTATTTTACTTTAATGGGAAAATTTAGTGATGCTTTAAAGAAAGAAGATATTGTGCTCTTTCAGGCCAATGAAATAACCTTTGGCTATTTTAAAGGTGAAAGAATTCAATTAATAAATTTATTTGGAAACCCAGCATTTGAGAAAATAACTAATTCCAAAACTTTAGCGTTATATATAAAAACCAAAGAAGCAATTATTGTAACTTTTTCTAGTTTCATTGCTTCTCTTATATTAGGGATTTTAACCGTATATTATTAAATATTATCCTTTCAAAATTCGCATAAAACTTGCTCTAGAAATCTCAAAAGCACCTAATTTTTCTAAATGATCATTATGTACTTGACAATCTAATAAACGGTATTTCTTCTCTTTTAAATATTCTATTAATTTTACAAAAGCAACTTTTGAAGCATTTGGCACTTTAGAAAACATACTCTCCCCACAAAAAATAGTTCCTAAGTCAACACCATACAAGCCCCCTACCAATTCATCATTGAGCCAAACCTCAACAGACATAGCATGTCCTTCTTTATGAAGTTTACAATAAGCACTAATCATATCCTCTGTAATCCAAGTACCATGCTGTCCAACTCTTTTAATTTGCTGACAATTAGTAATTACTTCTTTAAAATTTTGATTAAAAGTAACTTTAAAAATATTACGATTAATAATATTTCTTAAACTCTTCTTGACTTTATAATCTTGTGGATTAACCACCATTCGCTCTGAAGGTGACCACCAAAGAATAGGTTCATCATCTTCAAACCAAGGAAAAATTCCATTTCTATAAGCTAAGAGTAACCGTTGAGAAGATAAATCGCCTCCAACAGCTAAAATGCCTTCATAAGAAGCCTCTTCAACAGGCGGAAAATAAAGTTCTTTAGTTAGGTAATACATCTTTTAAATTTCAACAACAAGAAAAAAGTCAGAAATTCAAGCATAAGACTTAAACTTCTGACTTCTAAATTCTGATTTCTAAATACTAAAAAGGTAAATCGTCGTGTTCTTCTTCATTAAAATTTGAAGCAGGTTCAAAAGCATCAGCTGCAGGCATTGGAGGAACATTTCCTTGTGCTTGAGGTGCTTCTGGTTGTACTTTTTCAATTCTCCACCCTTGGATACTATTGAAATATTTAGTTTCTCCTTGCGGATTAACCCATTCTCTACCTCTTAAATTGATAGAAACTTTCACTTGTTCACCTGGTGTGTAATTGTTTAACAAATCCGTTTTATCTTGTGTAAACTCAACCAAAATATGCTGAGGATACTGCTCGTCTGTAGTAACTACTAACTCTCTTTTTTTGAAAGTTGCACTTATTTGTTGTTCTGGGTTAATAACCTTTACTCTTCCTAAAATTTCCATACTAATACATTTTATTGTTTTGCTAAAAGTACTTTCCAAGCACTAATAGCATCATTATTATCTAAATATTCTTTGGCTTTTTGATGCTTTTTATTTTCATCATCAGCACTTAAAACAGCTTTAATTGTAAAATTCTCTTTTACAAAGATAGTAATTTCTTCTTCATTTGGAATAGCTTCTATGTTTCCTAACTTACCCAAGTCATTTCCATCAAAATACGAACTTTCTCTTATAAATTCAGGAATATTATCTACTCCGATACCTAAGGTACTTATAGGTTTTTCAACTTCAAACAAACCATTAATGGCTCTGCTATACCAATTGCCTCCTAAACGAGAAACTAAATCAATCTTAGTTTGGTCAATTACTCCATTAGCATCCAAAACGGATTCACTTACATGAATTTTTAAAACTTCACAAATAATTAAATTACCTGCTCCACCTTCATTTCCAAGAGAAATAATATCATTTACCTTACATTCAAACTGAACCGGACTTTCAGCCACTCTAAATGGTTTTATAGTCTCAGATGACACCATTGTGAAGCCCGCTTTTTCAAATTCATTCACTCCATCAGGGTATTCTGTACTAGACAAAGACATCTGTTGAACCATCTTATAATCCACTATGTTTATCACTACCTGTCTGGTATCATCGCAATTTATCAATGTATGTTTTATCGTATTATTGCGAACCCTTCTAGCAGGTGAAAACACCAAAATAGGAGGATTAGAACTAAATACATTAAAAAAACTAAATGGCGACAAATTTGGATTTCCATTCGCATCAACTGTACTAGCAAAAGCTATTGGTCTTGGTGCAATAGCACTCTGTAAATAGCCTTGTAATTTAGCTGGAGAAACCTCTTTTGGGTCAATACTAATCATAGAAAAACATTTGTACAAATATAATTTTTTAAACTTAATTTCGTTTAAATAAGGTCTTAAAACTTTGATTAAATTTTAGTACTTTTAACAAAAAATTGCATGCAGTTTACTGAAAGAAGCAACTCAACTCGCTGGTTTATCATTATATCTTCCTTTTTAATCGTTGTATTAATTTTATGGAACACGTATAACTTTTTTCAAATTTTTAAAAATGAAGAAAGAAATAAAATGGAGCTTTGGGCAAACGCTCAAAAAACCTTAGTAAGTACTGATGAAAGCGAATACTTGAATTTAATTCTTTTTATTCAACAAACCAACACAACAATTCCAATTATTGTTACCAATGATAATGATGAAATCATAAAATTTGCAAACATTGAAGATCAAATTGCAAACGACTCTATAAAACTTAAGAAATATTTGAATGATTTAAAAACAGAGAACAAACCCATACAAATGGAAAATCAACTCTTGTATTATGCCAATTCACCCTTATTAACAAAACTAAAATACTATCCTATTGCCTTATTGTTAATTATCTTACTTTTTGGCACTGTAGTGTATAATTTTTATAGAGCTACAAAAATGTCCACGCAAAACAAATTATGGGCAGGAATGGCAAAGGAAACGGCTCATCAGATAGGAACACCTTTATCTTCGTTAATAGGTTGGCTCGAAATTTTAAAATTAGAAAATGTAGAGCCTTCAACCATTGAAGAAATAGAGAAAGATATTAATCGACTACAAACCATAACAGACCGGTTTTCAAAAGTAGGTTCAGAGCCTGTTTTAGAAAACAAAGATATTATTGCCGAAACTAAATCTTCTTTTGATTATTTAAAAGACAGAAGCTCAAAACAAATAGAATTTAAGTTTATTGCTCCTAAAAAAGAAATAAACATAGCCATTAATCCTGCATTACATAGTTGGACCATAGAAAACTTAGTTAAAAATGCTATTGATGCGATGAAAGGAAAAGGAGTCTTAACATTAAAAATTGAAGAAAGAGAAGACTATATAAAAATACTTGTTTCCGATACAGGAAAAGGGATTTTAAAATCAAATTTTTCTAAAGTTTTTGAACCTGGTTTTACTACTAAAAGACGTGGTTGGGGATTAGGTTTATCTTTAACTAAAAGAATTGTTCAAGAATACCACAAAGGAAAAATCAAAGTAGCGCAATCAGAAATAGGAAAAGGCACTACCATACAAATTAGCTATAAAAAGACAGCTACTATTGCTTCTTAACTAAAAACATTTTTTTACGATCTCTTTTATTGCTTTTTAGATAGTCTTCAACAAATAATTTATGCTTTTTTGTTTCTTCAATTACATCAAGCAACCCTCTTTTAAATTTGTTTAAATCATATAAATTTTCTTGTCCTACAAATCCTGTTTTGTAAATTTTATCATTACATTCTTCAAAAATGGTTAGAGGCTCATCAATCATTTTTAAAAGAGCTTCATCAGATTTTTCAGGTCTAAATTGTGCATTTCTATAATTGATAAATTCATTCAATAAATTAATGGCTTTATTATAAGTATCTGAAATTTCGTTGAATTTTTTTATGCTGGCATTCATATCATAAACAGCTATTTGCTTACTTAAAAGACCGTAACGTTCTTGAGCTAATTTTGTTTTATAGCCCGTTTGACCCATTCTTGTTCTAAGTTCTTTACATTGATTGTATTCTGAAAGTGTAAAGTAATTTTTTATAGTACTTTCAAAATCAAAAAATTCTTGCTTAGCTACTCTATTAAAATCTCCTTTAACAAATTGTTGTTCACTAATAGGGTAATTAGAAAATTGCCACATAAAATCGAAAGGCATGTGCGATTTTATACTTTCAAGTGGTACCTGTTTATAATACTTTGAATTTAGCCTACGAACAAATTTTCCATTTTGAACATATCCTGAATCCCATGTTGGATCAAAAATATACCATTTTTCATCTTGCATTTTTATAGCACACCAAGCATGAGATAAATTAGCCACAACATTATTTTGTTTAGTATAACCTGAAATTACTTGGCAATTATAGCCCAATTGACTAATGATATCTTTAAAAAATCGAGCATAATGAATACAAACTCCTTTTTTTGAAGCTATTACCTTTGAAACCATATCTTCTTCTGTTATGACTAAATTTACTGTAAATTCATTATTTACATCATAAGACACATTATAAATAACATAATAATAAGCTGCTTTAATTTGTTCGTCTTCTGACTTAAAATGTTCTTTAATGTAATTAGCTATCTCTTTTGTAGATTTAATTTTATTTTCAGGAATAGATTGCATTGTTTTTTCCACAGTACTATAAATACTTTTTACTTGAGCAAATACTATAGTCTGGAAAAACAAAAGGCAAATTAAATATTTCATAATAAGGAGTAAAACAAAAAAACACCAAATTGGTGTTTTTTATTATAAGTTAGAAGCTATTTTTTTAGCTATTTCTTCAAATTCTTCTTTTTGCATGCTTACCTTTCGTTGAAAACGCATATCATCCATATCTTGTAAGGGAATTAAGTGAACGTGTACATGAGGCACTTCTAATCCTACAACAGCTACTCCAACTCTTTTACAAGTCACTGCTTTTTCTAAAGCTATGGCTATTTTTCTTGAAAATTGCATTAATCCTAGATAATGGTCTTCCTCCATATCAAAGATCTTATTAATTTCTTGTTTAGGAATACATAATGTATGTCCTTTGGCATTTGGATTTACATCTAAAAAAGCCAAATAATTTTCATCTTCCGCAATTTTATAACAAGGAATTTCTCCGTTTACTATTTTAGTAAAAATTGAACTCATAATTAATGTCTAGAAATTTCTATAACTTCAAATTTTAATGTTCCATTAGGCACACTAATTTCTGCAATTTCTCCAACAGATTTTCCCAATAATCCTTTTCCAATTGGAGAAGTTACTGAAATTTTACCTGTTTTTAAATCGGCTTCACTTTCTGCGACTAATGTATAGGTCATTTCCATTCCATTAGTTTGGTTCTTTATTTTTACTGTTGACAACACTAAAGCTTTTGATAAATCTAATTGTGATTCATCAATTAATCTTGCATTAGATACAATTTCTTCCATCTTAGCAATTTTCATTTCTAACAAACCTTGAGCCTCTTTTGCTGCATCATATTCTGCATTTTCAGACAAATCTCCTTTATCTCTTGCTTCTGCTATAGCTTGTGATGCCTTTGGCCTTTCTATACTTTTAAGTTGGTCTAATTCTTCTCTTAAATGCTTTAAACCTTCTGCTGTGTAATAAGATACTGTACTCATAACTTCATCGTTTATATAAATAGAAAGAATCCCATACCAGTGGGATTCCTTTATGCAAATATAGCAAATATTTTGAATGTATAATTTTTTAAGATATAATTTTTTAAGATATAATTTTGACTTTTAGTAACTCAAATGTATTAATTTTGAAAACAATAATGACGAAAGAAAACTAAACATGAAAAAATACATATTACTTTTAATAATCCCCTTTTTTTTGGGTTGTGAAAAAGACAGTGTAGGAAGTAAAAATCCTTTTTTACCTGATTATCCTGTGAATTTCAATGTAAATCTAAACTTACCCACTTATAGTAGTTTACAATTTCCTGGCAATGGTGTTTTAATTACTACAGCTGGAATAGGAATTAGAGGTGTTTTTGTTTTTAATACGGGTTCTGGTTATGTGGCCTATGATGCTGCTTGTCCAAATCAAGCTTTGAGTAGTTGTTCTACTATGACTTTAGATGGAATAAATGCTGTTTGCCCATGTGACAATGCTTCTTACAGTCTTTTTACCGGACTAAGTGATGGAAAAAACTATCCTATGAAACCCTATAGGACTGAAGTTAATAGCAATTTAGTTAGAGTTTATAATTAAAAAAAGGGACGTTTTTTAACGTCCCTTTTTAATTCTAGAATTTTAAAGTCATTCCGGCTAAAACATTAATTCCTGCTTGAGGATAATATCCTGCTCCTTCATAAGTAGTAGTATTTCCTGAATTTGAATCAAAATCATCATAGGTATAAAAATATCCATTTGATTCATATTGAACATCAAATAGGTTATTTACTAAAGCTGAAAAAACGATTGATTTAAAAATTGATTTTGTTTTTAACTCATACGATACATTAAAGTCGTTTATAAAATAGCTATCTAACTTTGAAGATTTTGCATCTATATTTCCCATGTATTGTTGCCCAACGTATTTAGACAATAGAGAAACTTGTAAATTTTGCATAGGCATAAATCCAAATCGATTTCCAAAAATAACATCTGGAGAGAAAGCGATATTTGTATTTCCTAAGTTTTGTAAAACACCGTCTCTAGCAAAGTAAAAATCTTTATTTCTATTTTGGCTTAAAGCTATATTGGGTTGAACAATAAATTTCCCTCCTAATCGAATGGTTGCATCCACTTCTAATCCTAATCTATAACTATCTCCACTATTTGTATAAACAGGTGCTCCAACATCATTTAGTGCTCCTGTTAAAACCAATTGGTTTTTATATTTCATATAATATACGTTAGAATTAACTTGCACTTTAGATGAATTATATCTCCAACCTATTTCAATATCTTGTAAACGCTCTGACTTGAAGCTATTATTTTCATAATCATCGCGTCTTGGCTCTCTATTTGCAATAGCATAAGAAGCATAAAGCTTGTTTTTATTATCTAACGAATAAGTTAAACCTGCTTTTGGGTTAAAGAAGTTAAATGTATCATCTACAAAAGTAGGTTGCACACCATTAGCTTGATATCCCACTCTCCTGTATTGCAAGTCGGCAAATATGCTCAAATTTGAAGTAGCATTGTAATTTACCTTTGAGAAAATATTAAAATCTGTTTTATTAGCATAATCATTATAGTATCTATCTCTAATCTCACTATTTGAAGCATATTGAGCCCATATAACTTCTCCATAATGATCTCCTTGGTATTTATTCCAAGCCCCTCCAAAAATAAAATCTAAATTTCCTTTTTTATAATTAGCTGAAAAGGTAGTTCCAAAAAAATCATTATCTAACCAACGTCTTCTTACAATATCTGTTGTATTGATTGTTTGCCCACCAATTACGATAGGTTCAAAATTATAAGTAGAGAAATCTTCATCCTCCTTATACTGTTCGTAATAACCTCTTCCATATGTATAATGTAGAGCTAAATTTGTAGTCCAATTTTGGTTTACTTTTTCACTCCAATGCAATTGGTAATGGTCTTGACTATAATTATCCGTTTCGTTATCATAAAATTTCATATTTCCTGCAGCATCAAAATAGATTCCAGCTACATTAAAAGTTCTGTCATTTTTTAATTTTTCTGGATCCTCTAAACCATACCAAGCTTGATATGTTTTTTCTTTTCCTCCAAAAACTAAAGCTTTGATTAATGTTGTTTTTCCCACATAAGCTCCTTGAAGAAAATAGCCTTTTAAATCAGATGAAGCTCTATCAATAAATCCATCTGAATTAATTTGCGATAAACGTCCTGACAATTCAAATTTATTGTTCATTAAACCTGTACTAAACTTTACTGTATGCTTTCTTGTATTGAAGCTTCCAAATGAATTAGCAATTTCGGCACTTGATTTTTTGTTGAAAGCATCCGTCAAAAGATTTAAACTAGCACCAAAAGCACCTGCTCCATTTGTTGAAGTTCCAACTCCACGTTGCAATTGAAGGCTTTCCGTTGAAGAAGCAAAATCAGGCATATTAACCCAAAATGTTCCATGACTTTCTGAGTCATTATAAGGAATACCATTTATGGTAACATTTACACGTGAAGCATCACTACCACGAACACGTATTCCTGTGTATCCAACACCTGCACCAGCATCAGAGGTAGTAACTACAGAAGGCATATAATTCATTAACATAGGAATATCTTGTCCTAAATTTCTTGGAGCAATATCCTTTTTGTCTAAATTACTAAAAGTTACTGGTGTTTTTGAATCTACTCGAACTGCTGAGACAATAACTTCATCTAATTGATTGACTTTAGTAGAATCCTGCGTTTGTTCTTGAGCAAAAGAAAAGAGAAAAGAGAAAAGAGAAAAGAGACTAAGATAAGTCTTTGTACTTTGTGCCTTGTACTTTGTACTTTTTGCAAATAATTGTTTCATTCGTAAAATAAATTATACGAATAAAAGGGGTAATTATTCTTTGGTTAAAATTAAAATTGAAAACTCCAGACGCAAGCAAACGTGCACATTTACTTGTGTCTTTTCCCTAAACAGCATTACCTGTTCTAGGTTCTACGGGTATAATCTCAGCTCGTTTTTTAGAGCACCCCTTTGAGACGGTGCAAATATAGAAATTAGTATTAAGTATAAAGTATTAATCATTAAGATTTTTAAAACTTTTTTATCTTATTACTTAATGCACATAATCTTCCATCTACAAATCAGGTTTCTTTCTATTTTGTTTAATTATTGAAGTCGTTTTTTTAGCTTGTAATCTCTTCTCTTTAATAGCTTTAGGCACTTTGGTTTCTCTTCTAACCTTTGGTTTTTTTAAACCATTTTCGATTATTTCTATAAATCGTTTTGTGACTATCGCTTTATTTTTTAATTGACTTCTGTCTTCATCACAGTTTAAAATTAAAATAAAATCTTGTGTTAGTCTAGAAGCTATTCTTTCTTTCAGATATTCTTTTTCTTCATCAAGAAGTCCATTAGAATTTTGCAAATCAAAAGTTAAAACTACTTTTGAAGAGACTTTATTTACATTTTGTCCGCCAGCACCACTGCTTCTCACAGCTTTATAAGTAAGTTCAGAAAGTAAAATATACTTATCCATTAAAACATTTCTTTATCTTCAGGTTGATGTGAAGGTTTTAATAAATCATTTACTGTTTTTACAGGATTGAAAGTTGTTAATGGAACTTCTACAAAAATTGTAATCCAATTAGCCATTGCACCGTTCCATAACCCTGGAAGTTCATAGGCTTTTAATGCTTTTCCATGCTTGTTTTTTTCCACAATAAAACCTGTATTATGATCCACAAATTGATTCAAATCAAACTTTTCATTTTTATAGTTTTTAATTCCACAAACTAGATCAACTGGATTAAAATGAGTAGCTTGTTCTACAATTCTTTTTTGTGTTTTATCCTTCAAATTAATTTGAGAAGTCTCAACAATCTGCAAAGAGACAAGTCCTTTTTCGTTTTTAACCCAAAATGGTCCACCTCCAGGTTCTCCTTCATTTTTAACCATTCCACACACTCTAACAGGTCTATTTAATTCACTAAAGAGTAATTCTCTTTTATATTCTAATTGAAATTTATCAAAATTTATAGGCAGTGAAATATTTAATTTGTTAACGGCAAATTGTCTAATATTTTCTAGATTTTCTTCCGTAATAGAAGTTTGCTCAAGTAGAATCAAAAATGCAGCTATTTCTTGTAGTGTCTTCATTAAAACTCCACCTAAAAGCTTTTTATAGGTGACAATTTCATTCAAATGATTATGAGAAACATTGTCAATATTTTTAATAAATATTATATCTGAATTTAATTGGTTTAGATTTTCTATTAAAGCACCATGTCCTCCTGGTCTAAAAAGCAAGCTTCCATCTTCATTTCTAAAAGGTGTATTATCTAGGTTAACAGCTATTGTGTCAGTAGATTCATGTTGATATGAATAAGAAACCTCTACCTCTTTATACTTTTCCGTAATGGCTTCAAAATCGTTTTGATGCTCTTTTGAAACTGTAAAATGTACTTTTGGTTTTTGGCTTGCTCCTCTAAAAAAAATTGATTCTTCAATATGTTCATCAACTGGCGTTGTAATTTTATTTTGTTTAAAATGAAAAGGTAAAACTCCTTTGGGTTTATTGGCAAAATTAAATTGACTTGGAGAGAGCATTGTTTTGACAAACAAATAATCTTTTTGGTCTTTATTTAATTTTTCTATATCAGGATATAATTCAATTATCTTTTTTTTAATTGCATTGTAAAATGGAAATTTACTTATCCCAACCAAAAAAATCTTTAATTCATATTTTTTCTTATTATTTAGATATGAGTTAATGGTGTCTTTTTCAAAATCAAATTCAGATAAGAACTCAGACAAAAACTTAAACATTCTACTAGCTGCTCCAGAAGCTGGAACAAATTTTTTAATTATAAAATCAGCTTTATTAGCATCAAAATAAGCACAAAAATCCTGAACTTCCGTAGCTGTATAACTAGCTATTCCATCATTAATTCTTGCCGACTTGTATAGATTAACTTCCGCAATTCCATTTATAAAAAACTGAAATTGTTGTTCAATTTTCTCTAAAGAAATACCTTTTTCTTCAATCTGTTTTAAATCCCTTTCGGTAAATATTTTTTCCATTCTTTATAACCTAAAATTGCAATAATTGTGAAAAGTAAAAATTGAAAACTTGAAAAAGTCAAACCCTTATAAAAATATAATGGAATTGAAATCATATCAGCAACTATCCAAATAATCCAATTTTCAATTTTTCGTTTTGCCATGAGCCACATTCCAACAAAAAACAATGCCGTTGTAAGTGTGTCAACATAAGCTGTCCAATTGGTAAATTTATCGAAAAAATAATAAATTAACACAACAAACCCCATTGTTCCTATAAAAATGAATGCCGAAACTCTATAATCTGAAATTTTCATGACAGAAATAGGAAATTCATCTTTACCATTTCGCTTCTTATTCCATAAATACCAACCCAAGACACTCATTATTGTATAATATATATTTATTATTAAATCGCCATACAAGCTAAAGACAAATAAAATATAAACATAAATCATTGTACTAACTAAACCTGTTGGGTAAACTAAAATATTATTATTTTTAGCATACAACACACTAATAATTCCAAAAGTAACTGCTAATAATTCTAAAAAAATAAAAGTAGTTGTATACCCTTTATATTGAGAAAATAAAAATTCTAACATGCATCAAAAAAATTAGGATTATTTTCAAAAGCAGTTCCAATTACAACTAAATCAGCACCAGCCTTAAAAGCTTTTTCAATTTGTTCGTTGGTTCTAATTCCTCCGCCAACAAGTAAAGGAATCGTAAGTTTTTTTGCTACTTGCTCTATCATTTCAATTGGAATTGCTTTCTCTGCACCACTTCCAGCTTCCAAATATATCAATTTGTTTCCCATATATTCACCTGCTTTTGCCGTTTGACAAACATAATCTATATTATTTCTATCTAAAGGTTTTGTTTGGCTAACTATTTCTACAGCTGTTTCTTTTCCGTTTTCAATTAAAATATACCCTGTTGAGATAACTTCTAATTTTGTTTTTTCTATAACAGGCACCGCATTAACCTGATGTTCAATTAAATATTCTGGATTTCTTCCTGAAATTAAATTTAAAAATAGAATTCCGTCAGCGAAAGATGAAATTTGGGAAGGGTTTCCTGGGAATAGTAAAACAGGTAAATTACAATATTGTTTTATTTTTTTAACAATTGCATCAATCTGATTGGTTTTAACCAAACTTCCTCCAACAAAAATATGTGTTGCTATGGATTGATTAATTTTAAGCAATAAACCTTCTAGTTTATCTATTGCAACTTTATCTGGATCAATTAAAATAGCCAATAATTTTTGGTTACTCCTTTTTGAAGAAAGAATTTCAGTATAAATATTAAACATCTTTATTATTTTCTAAAGCATACACTAATGTATAGTTTTCAATTTCTTCATAAGCAAAATTATAAAATGTTTTAAAGTCGTTATAATTCACTTCAGCAGTTCCTTTTCCATCCTTCAATTTAAAAGGATGAACTTCAATATTTTCTATAAAAAATAGTCCTTTTTGATTATACAATTTATAAATAGATTCTTTAACACCCCAAATGACAGTTAATAAATTAGTGTATTCTTGTTCATTTTTAGAAAGATAATTAAATTCTACTGCAATAAATTTTTTAGCAATTAATTGCACTTTATCCCTTCTCAATTCAATGTCAATTCCTACTTTTTCATTACTAATAATGATAGCTGAAAAATCAAAGGAATGTGTTATGGAAATTTCCTTTCCGTCTTTTAAATGTGGTTTACCTTTATCGTCGTAAAACAAATCAAAATCATCATAACCTGCCCTTTTTAATAAATGTCTTATACTCAAAAACCCTTTTTGATGTCTTTCATCTTTCATACATTCTAATCGAGCTAATGAAACATCTTTTAGTGGAGTTTCTCTAAAAAGGTCATTAAAATCTTCCTCAATTTTCCATACGTATATAGAAGTTGAGTCACTTACATTTATTATTTTATGAATTGCCATTAAATATTTTACTGAATTTCAAATGATTGAACTACTAAACAACTCACAAAATAAGTGAAATTATTAGTAAATAAAAAGGAAATACTTACCTTTGCAACTTTAGAATTAATAATACAAATATACAATAGATGAGTACAAATACATCAACTTACGTGCCTTATAAAGTAAAAGATATTGCTTTAGCAGATTGGGGAAGAAAAGAAATTGAGTTAGCAGAAGCTGAAATGCCAGGATTAATGGCTTTAAGAGCTGAATATGGTGCAAGCCAACCTTTAAAAGGAGCTCGTATTGCTGGATGTCTTCACATGACAATTCAAACAGCTGTATTAATTGAAACATTAGTTGCTCTTGGAGCAGAAGTTACTTGGTCATCTTGTAACATTTTCTCTACACAAGATCATGCTGCTGCTGCTATTGCTGCTGCTGGAATTCCAGTTTATGCATGGAAAGGATTGAATGAAGAAGAATTTGATTGGTGTATTGAACAAACATTATGGTTTGGTGAAGACAGAAAACCATTAAACATGATTTTAGATGATGGTGGAGATTTAACCAATATGGTTTTTGATCGTTTTCCTGAATTAATTGAAAATATCAAAGGATTATCTGAAGAAACTACAACTGGTGTTCACCGTTTATATGAAAGAATGCAAAACGGAACATTACATATTCCTGCAATTAATGTTAATGATTCAGTTACTAAATCTAAATTTGACAACAAATATGGATGTAAAGAATCTGCTGTTGATGCTGTTAGACGAGCAACAGACCTTATGTTAGCAGGTAAAAGAGTTGTTGTTTGTGGATATGGTGATGTTGGAAAAGGAACTGCTGCTTCATTTAGAGGTGCTGGTTCAATTGTAACGGTTACTGAAATTGATCCTATCTGTGCTTTACAAGCTGCAATGGATGGCTTTGAAGTAAAAAAATTAGACACTGTTGTTGCAAATGCTGATATCATTATCACAACTACTGGAAATAAAGATATTGTTTTAGGAAGTCATTTTGAAAAAATGAAAGACAAAACTGTTGTTTGTAATATTGGTCATTTTGATAATGAAATTGACATGGCATGGTTAAATAAAAATCATGGTGCAACTAAAGTAGAAATTAAACCTCAAGTTGACAAATATACAATTGCAGGTAATGACATTATTATCTTAGCCGAAGGACGTTTAGTTAACCTAGGTTGTGCTACAGGTCATCCAAGTTTTGTAATGAGTAACTCATTCACAAACCAAACATTAGCTCAAATTGAATTATGGACAAATACTTCAGCTTATAAAAATGAAGTATACATGCTACCTAAACATTTAGATGAAAAAGTAGCGGCATTACACTTAGCTAAATTAGGAGTTGAATTAGAAACTTTAAGACCAGACCAAGCCAAATATATTGGTGTGGAAGTTGAAGGTCCATTCAAACCAGAATATTATAGATACTAATATTTAGTGATTAGTTTTAAATGATAGAAACCCTTGCAGAGATGTGAGGGTTTTATTTTTATATAATCTTTTAAAAGATATAACTTAAGATTTTAAAAACAAAAAAATCCCAAACTCTATGAATTTGGGATTTTTATAATTTGAAGAATATTCTAATTATGCTTCAAAAGGAACTACAGATACAAATGATTTGTCATCTCCTTTTTTCTGAAACTTAACCACTCCGTCAACTTTTGCATGTAAAGTATGATCTTTACCCATGTAAACGTTTTCACCTGGATTGTGTTTAGAACCTCTTTGTCTTACGATAATGTTTCCAGCAATAGCAGCTTGACCACCATAAATCTTAACGCCTAAACGTTTCGATTCTGATTCTCTACCATTCTTCGAACTACCGACACCTTTCTTGTGAGCCATGATGTATTGGTTTTATAAGTTAATATTAAAATTAAACAGCTTTACCACCGTTTAATTCATCTTGTAATTTTTTTAATTCGTCCATTTTACCGTCAGCAGCCAATTGTGATTGTTGCGCCCAAGTAGTTGGATCTAAATGTTGTACTTTAGCTTCAGCAGCATCTAAAATTTCTTTTACATTTTCTGCAGAAGTTGAAGCCAATTTAGCAAAAGTATCAATACCAGCAGCAACTAAAACTTCAGCAGCTTTTGGACCAATTCCTTCAATCAATTTTAAGTCATCTCCTTTTTTAGAAGCTTTTGCTTTTGGAGCTTTTGCTTCAGCAGCTGGAGTTTCAACTACTTTTGAAGCTTTAGCTGGAGTTTCTTTTTTAGCTTCTTCCTTTTTAGGAGCTGCTTTTTTAGAACCTGACGCTAAAATTCCTTCAATAATAATTTGTGAAAAAGATTGTCTATGACCATTTTTCTTTTTGTAACCTTTTCTTCTTTTCTTTTTGAAAACGATTACTTTATCACCTTTTAAGTGTTGTAACACTTTGGCTTCAACAGAAGCACCTTCTATAGCTGGGGCGCCTAAAGTAACTGTACCATTATCGTCTAATAAAAGAACTTTATCAAAAGAAACTTTTGCTCCTTCGTCTTCTCCTAAACGGTGTACAAAAACTTTTTGGTCTTTGCTAACTTTAAATTGTTGCCCTGCTATCTCTACGATTGCGTACATAACAATATGTTTAAATTATTTTTTTAAGGTTGCAAATATACAACTAATTACTATACATACAACACATTAGCAATTTATTTTTTTTGTGTTTTTTAGTGCTTATTTGTAACAAAATGTCGAAATTCGCAACTAATATAGAAAATCAACAAATTCATTTTATGAAAAAATCATTAATGGCTTTAAGCTCAATACTTATGCTTGGAAGTATATCTACTGCTCAAAATGTAGCTTTTGAGGAATTTGATTTAGACAATGGACTACACGTCATTCTTCATCAAGACAACTCAGCTCCTGTTATCATTACATCAGTAATGTATCATGTTGGAGCCAAAGACGAAAAACCAAATCGTACTGGATTCGCACACTTTTTCGAACATTTATTGTTTGAAGGAACCAAAAATATTGAAAGAGGTGAATGGTTTAAAATTGTAACTGCGAATGGAGGAAACAACAATGCCAATACAACTGATGATAGAACTTATTATTATGAAGTGTTCCCTTCAAACAATTTAGAATTAGGCTTATGGATGGAATCGGAAAGATTAATGCATCCCGTAATTAATCAAATTGGAGTTGATACACAAAATGAAGTAGTTAAAGAAGAAAAAAGACTTCGTATAGACAACCAACCTTATGGAAATCTAATCAAAGCTGTAAAACAAAACCTATTTAAAAACCACCCTTATAGATGGACTACTATTGGAGAAATGGAGCATTTAGATGCAGCTACACTAGAAGAATTTCAAGCCTTTAATAAAAAATTCTACGTTCCAAATAATGCTGTTTTAGTTGTTGCTGGACAATTTGAAAAAGGGCAAGCTAAAGAATGGATTCAAAAATATTTTGGAGCTATTCCAAGAGGAGCTAAAGTAGAACGCACTATGATAGAAGAAGCGCCAATTACTCAAACGATTAATGCTACATGGGAAGATCCAAACATCCAAAAACCTATGTATATTCAAACATACAGAACGCCTTCTATGAAAACTAGAGACGCTAGAGTATTGGATATGATTTCTACCTATTTATCAGATGGAAAAAGTTCCGTTTTATATAAAAAATTAGTTGACGAGAAAAAAATGGCTCTTCAAATTGCTGCTTTTAATTACAGTCAGGAAGATTATAGTATGTACATTCTTTTAGGAATTCCTATGGATGGTTTTTCACAAGAAGATTTAAACAAAGAAATTGACGAAGAAATTAAAAAACTTCAAACCGAATTAATTACAGATAAAGATTTAGAAAAATTAAGAAATATCTTTGAAAATCAATATGTAAATAGTAATACAAGTGTTGAAGGAGTTGCTGATAATTTAGCTACTTATTATTTATTATATGGTGATGTTAATCTAATTAATACCGAATTAGATATATACACATCAATTACTAAAGAAGAAATTAGAGATGTAGCAAAAAAATACCTTAATCCTAACCAAAGATTACTGTTAAACTATGCACCTACAACTGACAAAACTCAAAACTAAGAACAGTACGATGAAGAAAATTATAACAATTGTAACCAGTTTGTTTTTTATGACAACAATTACAGCTCAAGATAGACCGATGCCAAAAGCAGGTCCCGCACCAAGTATAAACATAAAATCTCCAGAAACTTTCACTTTGAAAAACGGGATGAAAGTTATGATTGTTGAAAATCCTAAATTACCTAGAGTAACTTTTAGACTAAGTATTGACAACACTCCATATACAGAAGGAAATAAAAAAGGAGTTTCAAGTATTTTAAGCTCCATGATTGGAAACGAAACTGAAAACACTTCAAAAGAAGCTTTTAATGAAGAGATTGACTTTTTAGGTGCTAACATCAACTTTTCAGCAAGTGGAGCAAGCGCAAGAGGATTGTCAAAATACTCGCAAAGAATCCTTGAATTATTAGCTGAAGGCGCTTTAGATTCAAAGTTTACTCAAGAAGAGTTTGACAAAACGAAAAAAAGAATTATTGAAGGATTAAAAGCAGACGAAAAAAGCGTTACTGCTAATGCTCGAAGAGTTGAAAATGTTTTAGTTTTTGGAGCCAATCATCCTAATGGAGAATATACTAGTGAAGAAACATTAAACAATGTTACATTGAATGATGTTATCTTAAACTACAATACCTATTTTGTTCCACAAAACGCTTATTTAGTTGTTATTGGTGATGTTAAAACAAAAGACATTAAAAAACAAATTGAAAAAGCATTTAAAGGCTGGAAAAAAGCAACAGCTCCAAACTTAACTTTCACAGAACCAAAAGATGTTCAATACACTCAAGTTAACTTTGTAGATATGCCAAACGCTGTTCAGTCTGAAATTTCAGTTATAAACATATCTAACCTTAAAATGACTAATAAAGATTATTTTGCTGCTTTGTTAGCCAATCAAATTTTAGGTGGTGGTGGTGAAGGTAGATTATTCTTAAACTTACGCGAAAAGCATGGTTGGACTTATGGTTCATACTCTTCAATAGGTTCAGGAAAATACACTTCTGAATTTAAAGCAACAGCTTCAGTAAGAAATACAGTTACTGATAGTGCTATCATTGAAATTTTCAATGAGATTAAACGCATGAGAACAGATTTAGTTTCTGCAGAAGATTTAAAAAATGCAAAAGCTAAATATGTAGGAAACTTTGTAATGCAAATTGAAAAGCCAGAAACTATTGCCCTATACGCATTAAACAAAGAAATCCAAGGCTTACCAGCTGATTTTTATGAAAATTACATTAAAAACATCAATGCAGTTACTGCAGAAGATATTAAAGCTGCTGCAAACAAATACTTCTTATCAGATAACTTAAGAGTTATTGTTGTTGGAAAAGCTGCTGATGTATTACCAGGACTTGAAAAGACAGGAATTCCAATTATGTATTTTGATCGTTTTGGTAATAAAACTGAAAAACCAGTTATCAAAAAAGAAATCCCTAAAGGTGTTACTGCAAAATCAGTTTTAGAAAATTATATCAAAGCTATTGGTGGAGAAAAAGCATTAAAAAATGTAAAAACTACAGCAATCTTTTCAAAAGGAGAAATCCAAGGTCAAGAGTTAGCCTTAACAACTAAATATGCAGCTTCTAATAAAATGTCTTATATCATTTCTGGAATGGGAATGGAATTAGGTGGTATAAAAACCAATGGAACAAAAGCAATTGAAATACAACAAGGACAAAAAAGAGAAGTAACTGATGCCGATAAATTAACTCGAATTAAACAAGTTGCTTATCCATTTGTAGAATTAGAATTGTTAAAACAAAATGACTTAACAATTAGTAGCATTGAAACTATTAATGATGCTGATGCTTATGCAATTAAAGTTGACAAAACTACTTATATGTATGATATAAAATCAGGATATAAAGTTGCAGAATCTAAAGAAATTGAACAAGGAGGTCAAAAAGCTACTCAAACAATGTACTTTGAAGATTATAAAGATGTAAAAGGAATTAAATTCCCATACAAGACTATAATGAATATGGGTATGGATTTAGAATTCATTACTCAAGAAGTAAAAATCAATGAAGGTGTTACAGATGCTGATTTTGAATAACTAAAATTTAATAAATAAATTAAGAAACCATTCCGTAAAAAGAATGGTTTTTTTATTTGAAGAAATCTAAATCATTTTTTACTAGAAAAATAAACCCCAAGCAATACAATTAAAGCACCAACACCTTGTATTAAAGTTAAGGTCTCATTCATTATAAAATAGCCCAATAGAATAGCCACAACAGGAATTAAGTAGGTAACCGAAGAAGCAAAAACAGGTGAAGATATTTGAATTAATTTAAAGAATAAAATATTTGAGAACCCTGTTCCTACAACTCCCAAAATAGCAATAAAACCAAGCGAAGTTTGAACTTTTGGTTGATCAACAATTTCAAAAAAACCAGAAAAATATAAAACGATTAGAGCAGGAACAAACATTACAATAAAGTTTCCTGTACTAATAGTTAATGGTTTTAAATCCGATAAATACTTTTTTATAAGATTTACATTAATTCCATAAAATATAGAAGCTAATACAATTAAAAAAGCATAATAATAGTTTTCAGTAGTGTTTTCTCCTTCACCAAACAGCACCAATAGAACACAACCTAAAAACCCTATTATAACTCCTAAAATTTGCCTTCTTTGCACATCTAATTGAAAGAAAATCATTCCAACGATTAAAGTATTCAATGGAGTAAGTGAATTGAGTATAGAACTCACAGAGCCGTCAATTTTAGAAAGCGCTGTTGCAAACAAATAAACAGGTAAAAAAGTCCCAAAAACCGATGTTAAAGCAATATATTTCCATTTATGAAGTGGAATTTTAGGGATTTGTTTAAATCCAATTATAATTAAAAAAACTGCCGCAAATAAAATTCGCAGACTTCCTAATTGAATTGTATTAACCCCTTTTAAGCCTAATTTCATTAATAAAAAAGAGCTTCCCCAAACACATCCAAGAAAAATTAGTAAATACCATTTTTTATTACCCTCCATAACCTGCTTTATTTATAGAGTACAAAAATGAGACATTAATTTTAATTAGCTTCTATATTTTTGTAACTTTGTAAATATTAAATTTAACTCAAATATTTACAATGAATACTATAAAAAACTTAGCTTTTGTTGCACTAATAACTTTAACAACAATTAGCTGTAAAAAAGAAATTACTACAGAGACAGCAACTACTGATACCAAAGAAGAAGTAACTAACTCAAATAAAACAATTGCAGCAAACCCTAAAACGGCTAGTTTTGAAATTGAAGGCATGACATGCGCCATTGGATGTGCTAGTTTAATTGAAGGAAAGCTTAATAAATTAGACGGTGTTACTGAAGCTAAAGTTGATTTTGAAACTAAAACAGCAACAGTTGTTTATGATGCAGATAAATTAAATCAGGAAAAACTAACTCAAACTGTTGAAGCAGCAGCTGGAGGAGACACCTACAAGGTTTCTAAAATAAAATCTTAAATATAGACAAGGCACAATATCATTTTAAAAAGTCATTTCTAAAAGAAGTGACTTTTTTATTTCTCCCATTTAATAGTTTCAAGCATACGCTTCATATCTTTAGCAACATAACTTGAAGCTGGTAAAATAGAATCAAAATTAGGTTTTGCATAGAAATAAACACTAGCAGTAACAAAATTTTTTGTACTATCAGTAGCATAGAACAATGCATTTGAAGCAGCATCACCGCCAACAGAATAAAACATACCATATACTTTCTTTTCAGGATTTATATAAGGTTGCTCAATTATTTCATCAGCCTTAATTACATGAAGTTTATAAGTTAACTTTTGAGCATCTGTTAATAGTTTTTCTAAATCATTATTTACTGTTTTATAACTCAAATATACAGTAGCTTTCATTTTAGGATAATGTACTTCTACTCCACCATCAGCTTTTGTTACTATATTAGAAAACTCATTTACATCAAGAGAAAATGGGTATTTAGATTCTTTTACTATATAATTAGGTTCAGGATATTCTAATCGCAATTGGCTTGTAGGTCTAGGAACCGAATCATCATTACATGACTGAAAAAAAATTCCTAAAAACAAAATAGCTATTACTTTTTTCATTTTATTTAATTTGTTATTCTAACGTAACTTTTACTTGTTTTATTCTTCTTTTATCAATATTTTCAATAGAAAATTTATATGCATCAAAAACTATTTTAGCATTCTTTCTAGGGAAATTTCCTGATATTTCTAAAATAAACCCAGCTAATGTTTCTGCTTCCCCTTTAGCTTCTTCAAATTTATCCTCATCTACTTTAACAATTCTATAAAAATCTTTTAAGCTTACTTTTCCATCAAATAGATAATTCTTGTCATCTATTTTAGTAAAACTAATATCAATATCATCAAATTCATCACTAATATCACCTACAATTTCTTCTAGAATATCTTCTAAAGACACCAAGCCCGAAGTTCCACCATATTCATCAACAACGATAGCTAAGTGATTCTTCATTCCTTGAAACTCTTTTAGCAAATTATCTAATTTTTTATTTTCTGGCACAAAAAATGGTTCTCTTAGCAATGTTTGCCATTCATAATCTTTATAATCGATGTAAGGAATTAAATCTTTGATAAATAAAACTCCTTCAATATTATCAATTCCTTCTTTATAAACTGGAATTCTTGAATAGCCTTTTTCAATAATTCTAGGCATAATGTCTTTGAAGCTTTCCGAAATTTCCAATGCAAATATATCAATCCTAGGACTCATAACTTGTTTCACATCAGTATTCCCGAAAGTGACTATTCCTTCAAGTATTTTTTGTTCGTCTTTTGTAGTTTCTTTTTGATCCGTTAATTCTAATGCTTGTGATAATTGATCAACCGAAAAGTTTGTTTTTTGTTTACTAAACTTCTTTTCTAATAAAATTGTAATATTACGCATTGGAACACTTATGGGACTCAATAATTTATTTAAAAAAGCAATGGGAATACATATAGTTTTAGCGAATGCTATTTTATTTCTACTAGCATAAATTTTAGGCAAAACTTCTCCAAAAAGCAATATGAGAAAGGTTAAAAGAATTACTTCGAGTAAAAATTGTAAAATTTCTGATGAAATTCCTTTAAATAATTTTTCGTTTATGGTTGAAAATAAAATTACAACCCCAATATTTATAAAGTTATTGGCAACAAGAATAGTGGCTAATAATTTTTTTGGACGTTCTAATAATCCTGAAATTAATTTCCCTTTATGGCTATCTTTACTTTCTAAATCATCTAAATCTTTTTGATCAAGAGAAAACAAAGCAACTTCTGAACCAGAAATAAAAGCAGAACATAAGAGTAAAATGGTTACTCCAACAAGACCAAAAACTAAATTATAATCAATTGTATTAAAAAAACTGGAAGGATCTGAGTCCAAATTTTTAGGTTTTAGTTAAACATTAAAAAGGCAAATCATTATGTTGATTTGGCTCTTCATTTTGTGGGTCAAAAGTAGTCTTTTTTGTGGCATCATTCTCATTTGTTGGAAAATTTTGCTTGTTAGCATCAGAATCTTTCTTAGTTGTTAGAAAGGTAAATTCTGTTACTTGAATTTCTGTAGTGTACTTTGTTGTTCCGTCTTCAGCCTGCCATTGACGCGATTTTATTCGTCCTTCAACATAAATCTTATCTCCTTTAGATAAATATTTTTCACAAATTTCTGCGGCTTTATTTCTAACCACTAAATTATGCCATTCTGTTGATGTAATCTTTTCTCCTGTCGTCTTATTGATGTAAACTTCATTTGTTGCTAGCGGAAACCTTCCTATGCAATTTCCTCCTTCAAAATAATGCATTTTCACTTCATCTCCTAAATGACCTATTAGCATAACTTTATTTAACGTTCCACTCATGGCTTATATATTAATTTACTCAAATGTAGTAAATATTTTAATTTGTTAAAAATCTTTCAATGAAATTGTGAATAACAATAGGGAAAGGGAGTTTCTTTAATTCTATTATTGAAATTCCATTAAGTAAAACTTCCGAAACTACTATTTTAATAAATTGAATATGAAGTGTTTGATGCGATAATTTATGAATAACGTCTTCTGAAGGCAAAAGGACAATTTCTTTAATAGAATAAATTAATGAAAAATTTTGTTTGACCAGTTCACTAATTTCATTTTTATTCAATATTCTTTCTGATTCTAGCAACGGAAATTCATATAAGTTTTGCCAAATTCCCTTACCAGTTCTTTGTTTTATTAATGTATTCCCTTCTATATCTTCAAAAACAATATAATTAAGAAATTTATTGGTAACTTTTGTCTTCTTAGATTTAACAGGCAAATCAGCCACTTTTTTATACTGAAATGCTGCACAACTACTATTTAAAATACAGGCTAAACAATCTGGATTTTTAGGCACACATTGTAAGGCTCCAAATTCCATAATAGCCTGATTATATATAGGAGTGTTATTTAAAGGCAAAACTTCGTTAGCTAAAGTTTGGAATACTTTTTTAGTTGAAGCAACTGAAATATCATTATCAACATTAAAATATCTTGCCAAGACTCTATATACGTTGCCATCTAAAACTGCTACTTTTTCATCAACTGAAAAAGAAGATATAGCCGCTGCAGTATATTCTCCGATGCCTTTTAATTGAATTAAATCGTTATAAGACGTAGGAAACACACCTTTTAAATGATTGACAACATATTTTGCTGTAGCATGGAGATTTCTTGCCCTTGAATAATAACCTAGTCCTTGCCAAAGTTTTAAAACTTGTTCTTCGTTTGCATCAGCTAAATCAAAAACAGTGGGAAATTCTTTTGTAAACGCCTCAAAATAAGGCAATCCTTGTGCAACTCGAGTTTGTTGCAAAATAATTTCTGACAACCAAATTATGTAAGAATCATTGGTATTTCTCCAAGGTAAATTCCTTTTGTTTTGTAAATACCATTGAATTAAAGAGTTAGAAAAAGACATAAATTTACTTGTTCTGGCAAAATTAACTTTTATTATATTAAAATTTAATTCATTATGCTTGAAATATTGTTTTTTTAATTCCTATATTTGCAAACTCAAAAAAATAGAACAAAATTAATACGCAAGAAAATGACGAAAGCAGATATCGTAGCAAAAATTTCTGACAGATTAGGACTTGAAAAAGGAGATGTTCAAGCTACTGTGGAGACATTTATGGAAGAAGTTAAAGATTCATTAGAATCAGGAGACAATGTTTATTTAAGAGGTTTCGGAAGCTTCATTATTAAAACCAGAGCAGAAAAAACTGGTAGAAACATTTCAAAAAACACTACAATTAAAATTCCAGCACACAACATTCCGGCATTTAAGCCCGCTAAAGTTTTTGTAGAAGGAGTTAAAACTAAAACTGAAGTAACCGTATAATTATTTATTAATCTAAACCAACAACATTATGCCAAGTGGTAAAAAAAGAAAAAGACATAAGGTAGCGACTCACAAACGTAAAAAAAGAGCGAGAGCTAACCGTCACAAAAAGAAAAAGTAGTATTTAACTACTTTTTTCTTTTTAAATTAAAAAGTTCTTTGAAAAAAAACCAATTTAACAGATTGGTTATCGGGTAAAAATCCTGTAAAAAAATTATTGTTTAATCCATCTGTGAAAGCAGGTTATAGGCTATAGGTTGTAGGTTAATAGGTTTCATACCTATTATCAATTACCAAAAGCCAATCACCTTTATCATAGATAAAAATGTACACTTTGAACAAAGAATTAATTATTAGATCAAGTTCAGAAGCGGTAGATTTTGCCTTATTAAAAGATGGAAAACTAATTGAATTACATAAAGAAGAAGAAAACAGTAAAGGAAGCAATTTTAGTGTTGGAGATATTTTTATTTCCAAAATTAGAAAACCAGTGGCTGGACTTAATGCTGCTTTTGTAAACTTAGGTTATGAAAAAGATGCTTTCTTGCATTATCATGATTTAGGCCCCAATCTTCCTTCTATGATGAAATTCATAAAACTTGTAAGCGCAGGTAAAATAAAAGATTATTCACTCAAAAACTTTCCTTTTGAAAAAGAAATTGATAAAGATGGCAGTATAGCTGATATTATCAGTGCCAATCAATCGCTTCTTGTTCAAATAGTTAAAGAACCCATATCGACCAAAGGTCCACGAATTAGTTCAGAAATTTCGTTGGCAGGTAGATTTGTAGTTTTAGTTCCTTTTTCAGATCGGGTTTCTATTTCTCAAAAAATAGAATCTAAAGAAGAAAAAGAGCGTTTAAAACGATTGGTTCAATCTATTAAACCAAAAGGATTTGGTGTTATTGTGAGAACAGTAGCCGAAGGCAAAAAAGTCGCAGAGCTTAACAAAGATCTTCAAAACTTATTAGACAAATGGTCTAATATGTGTAAAAAATTGCAAACAGCCCATCATCCATCAAAAGTTTTAGGAGAAGTTAACAAAGCTTCCTCCATCTTGCGAGATGTTTTTAACGATACTTTTACAAGTATTCAAATAGATGATGAAGAGCTTTATTTGCAAACAAAGGACTATTTGCAAGAAATAGCTCCGGATAGAGTCTCTATCGTAAAACACTATCAATCTAAAGACTTACCTTTATTTGAGAAATATAACGTAGAAAGACAGATTAAAACTTCCTTTGGAAAAACGGTTTCCATGAGTAAAGGAGCTTATTTAATTATTGAACACACAGAAGCATTACACGTAGTGGATGTAAATAGTGGTAATCGTTCTAATAAAGCTCGTAACCAAGAAGATACCGCTTTAGAAGTAAACATGATTGCAGCTGCAGAAATTGCACGCCAATTGCGATTACGAGACATGGGAGGAATTATAGTTGTGGATTTCATTGATATGCAAAATCCAGATAATCGTAGAGTCTTGTATGATTTCTTAAAAGAAGAAATGAGTGACGATAAGGCCAAGCATAAAATCTTGCCTCCTAGCAAATTTGGATTAATTCAAATTACTAGACAAAGAGTTAGACCAGAAGTAAATATTAAAACAAGAGAAGAAGACCCAAATGAAAATGGGGAAATTGAGGCTCCTATTTTGATTATTGATAAAATTGCGTTTAACCTTGAAAAAATTATTAAAGTCCATAAAAAAGTTACACTACATGTGCATCCTTTTGTGGCAGCATACCTTGAAAAAGGTTTTCCATCAATACGTTCAAAATGGTTTTTTGAACATAAAAAATGGGTGAAAATTATACCTCGTGACGCTTACACGTATCTTGAATACCATTTCTTTGATGACAAAGGAAAGGAAATCAGGTAAAAAAAATAAAACCGCTATTCTTAACTGATTAGCGGTTTTTTTATTGTTTAAAAATGATTTTTTTAAAATAAGCGATTTATATCTTTGTATAATATATTAACAATTTTAAATAAAAAAACATATATTTGTATACTATTTTATACAAATGAAAAATTACTCTATTAATAAAACACCTTTTCAAGTTCAACTAGAGTTGGCAGAACGTTTTAGAAAAATAAGAAAAAGCAAGAAACTTTCACAATCACAATTAGCTGACAAGTCTGGGGTTTCTTATGGTAGTATCAGAAGGTTTGAATACACAGGACAGATTTCATTAGAATCTTTATTAAAAATAGCACATCTCTTTGATCGATTAGATGATTTTGATAGCATTTTTACAATAAATGAAGATTTGAAAAAAATTGAAAAACTATTCAATCAATAATTATGGGAAACATTAAAAAGATAAAAGCTTTTTTAAATCTTGAGGATAAAATTGAGATAGGTGAAATGATAGAGAATCAAGGTGAAATTTATTTTAAATATCATCCTGATTTTTTAGCTAATAAATTAGAAATCTCTCCCTTTAAAATGAAATTGTCAAATGAAATTTTAAGACCAAAAGAGAAGTATTTTGATGGCCTTTTTGGAGTGTTTTCAGATTCTATTCCTGATGGATGGGGAAAATTATTATTGGACAGAAAATTACTTTCCTTAGGGGAAAATCTTAGTAACATTTCACCATTGGACAGACTAGCTTATATTGATAAAAATGCAGCTGGAGCAATTACCTATCAACCCGATTATGAAAATAATTCCGTAAATTTAAATCAAATAGATTTAGATATAATTTCCCATGAAATTGAAACTGTATTAAGTGGAAATTCAGAAGATGTCATCGATGAATTATTTCAACTAGGAGGCTCTTCTGGTGGTGCAAGACCAAAAATATTGGTTGGTTTTAATCCAAAAACAAACGAATTACTTTATGGCAAATCAGATTTACCTAATAATTTTGAGCATTGGATAATCAAATTTCCTGCTTCTAACGACTTAAAAGATATTGCATTAATTGAATATGCATACAATCAAATGGCAAAAAATGCAGGAATTAATGTAAACGAGTTTCGATTATTCAAAAGTAATAAGGGCAGCTATTTTTTTGGGAGTAAGCGATTTGATAGAATTCATAATGAGAAATTACATTTACATTCTGTCTGTGGGTTATTACATGATAATTTCAGAATGAGTACTTTAGACTATGGGCATATTATGGATTGTGCTTTCACTTTAGAGAAAGATTTCAATGCTTATGCAAAAATTTTACGATTAGCGACTTTCAATGTTTTAGCACATAATAGAGATGATCATAGCAAAAATTTTTCTTTTTTAATGGATAAAAAAGGGGAATGGAAATTTGCACCAGCTTATGATTTAACATTTTCCAATTCTTCTTTCGGTTTTCATAGCACAACCGTTGCTGGAGAAAGCAAAAACCCAACTTTAAATCACTTAAAAGAACTTGCCAAACATTTTGGAGTCAAAAATCCAGATTTCATTTTTGAGGAAGTAAGCAATTCAATTGCAACTTTTGATTCTATTGGAAAAAACTTAGGAATAAGTAAAGATTCAATGAAATTAATAACTTCTAATTTAAAAATCTAATATGAAATCTATCAATTCTCAAACTCCACTTTTCTTCTAATTTCATTACCTAATTCATCTACAACAGTCACCTCATGAAAACCTGTTTTTGCTATAATTGGCATTTCATGAAAAGTTTTTGTGCTTCCTAAATAAGTATCATCTAAATACCAAAAAAGTTCAATACTTCCATTTGTATGTGCCACTTTAAAAATGGCTGGTTGCAAATTACTTTCAAAATCTTTAGTCAAAATAATTTTCGTATTGGCTTTTGGATAAATAAAATCCATTACCCTTTCTGATGAATTAGACACACAATCTGGACGAAATGGTGGCAAAATTTTATAATTTGGATTATTATTTTTATAATACCATTCCATAACAGGTGGCAATACAAACCATGCTTTTGAAACCATATTTTCTACACTTTCACAACCCGAGTTTACCCTATATTCTTCTTTCTTATCTAAATGGATTAATTTGTGATAAGGACAATTTTCTGTTTTTTTAGCCGTTTTGGGAATCCATTGTTTAATTGCTTCACAATTTTCTTGAGCCAAATTACCTGAAATTTTACAAACATTGGCTTCTTCTAAATCGTTGTAAGGAGTTTCAAACCATTTTGATTTTGGCAATAAATGGAAAACATCAAATAGAATAGGTGCTGCACTTTCAACTCCAGTTAATAAAGGTCTTCCTTCTCCTGTAGCATTTCCTACCCAAACACCTACAACATACTCTTTTGTAACACCAATTGCCCAAGCATCTCTACTTCCAAAACTGGTTCCTGTCTTCCATGCTATTTCTAAGGAAGAATCATAAAAACGCCAAGCTTCATCACCTTCTGGTCGGTTAACTTCTTTCATAGCATTAAATGTATACCAAATAGCTCCAGCTCCAAGTATGCTTTTTTGTCGAACAGGCTTGCCAAATGCTGTTTTTTTATTAAAATCAAAATTTAAATCTGTTAATTCATTTGAACGATATTCATCATTATATTTATTAAAATGGTTCAAAGTACTAGACATATAAGCATAGGCATTGCACAAATCCCATAAATTAGATTCAGCTCCTCCTAAGATAAGAGACAGACCATAATTACTAGGTTGTCTATTAATATTTTTAAGTTTTAATTTTTGTACTTGTTCATAAAATTTATTGACTGAATAGTCTTGCAACATTAAAACAGCTGGAATATTTAATGACCGTGATAATGCTTTACTCGCAGGCACTGCACCATCATAAGTGAGATTATAATTTTGAGGAGAATAGCCTGAAATTTGAGTTGGAACATCAGGAATTAAGGTGTTAGGTAAAATTTCTCCATCATCTAACATGGATGCATATAAAAATGGTTTTAAAATACTACCTGTACTTCTTGGAGCTGAAATAATATCAACATCTTTTTGATGATTTTTATCTGTTGGACTATTCCCTATGTAAGCCACAATATTTCTTGTTTTTACCTCAACAACTAGCACTGAAATATTATACACTTGATTTTGTTTGTATAGGTTATAATATTGCTTTACAATTTCATTTGCCTGTTCTTGAACATGAGTTTGAATAGTTGTTTTGATTTTTTGTCCTCTATTAGACTTAGCGATTTTTTCTAATAAATGTGGTGCTATTTGAGGTACAGCAAAGGGCTTTTGCGGCAATAATTCTTGTAAGGATAATTCATATATTTCTTTATCTATTACTTTATTTGAATATAATTTTTTCAATAAAAGATTACGTTTTGCAAGCAATCGTTCTTGATTTTTTCCAGGATATATTAGACTTGGAGCATTAGGTAAAACGGCTAAAGTTGCTGCTTCAGCCCAAGATAATTGATTAGACTGTAATCCAAAATATTTCCACGAAGCCATTTCTAAACCCACTACATTGCTACCAAAAGGAGCATGAGCTGCATATAATTGTAAAATTTCATCTTTGGAATGTCTGAATTCTAATCTTGTAGATAAAATGATTTCTATAATTTTTTCAAAATAGCTACGTTTTTTATTACTTCTATGAAGACGAATAACTTGTTGGGTTAATGTACTTCCTCCTCTAACTACTTTATTTGCTTTGCGATTTTGCAAAAAGGCATGATACATGGAAACTGGGTTAAACCCAAAGTGTTTATAAAAATGTTGGTCCTCAAAAGCAATAATACATTCTTTGAATCTCGATGGAATACTATCACTTTCTGGAAAACGCCATTGTCCATCTTTGGCAATTTTGGCTCCTAAAAGCTGGCCGTCGTTACTTTCAATGACTGTTGCATAATTGTTTTCAAATAATTGTTTAGGTAACGAAAAATAATAGACTACCATCAAAATGAGAGTGATGGTAGTTTTTATTTTATTATTCTGAACAAACCTGACAGGCTTTATAAGTATCTTATTCATGGGTCATACTTGTCAATCTCTTTCAAAAAACACTTTATGATTTATTTGCAAACCTGACAGGTTTCAAAAACCAGTCAGGTTTGCGCACACGTAGCTAACTTTAATCCTTTACAATTTTCACCCATTGCCCTTTTGTTCTTACTATATAATTATTATCATACATAGCTTCACATTGAATACCAGGAAAATAATAATCCCCTAGATAAGTTGCATTTAAAAGTACTGTAAATGTTCTTGATTCATTAGCTCTTAATCCAAAATAGAATTGGGTTCTATCATCTCTAATATCAATATAATCAGCTTTATTTTGTGCGAAATCACCAAAATCTGTGAAACGCGAATTCATAATTTCAAATCCAGATGGGATGATTTGCGACAAAGCCACATTTTCAATATAATCGTTCGATTGATTTCTAATGGTAACTTGTGCTACAACCTCTGTTCCTTGTTTAATTTGACTCAACGAAATAGAGCTTCCATTTCTAGTCTTGAAAATGATTTCTCCATATAAGTTGTTTTGCATTACTTTTTCTTCTCCTACGGGCAAAATTCCACTATTAGAAACGCGAACATAAATAGTATTGTCTTTACTGTTTTTGATAGTAACACTATTTGTTCCTTTTTTAACAACTAATTTTCTATCTGCAATGGATTTGTTGGAAGAAATATTTTCTGTTTTTCCATTATTACTAAACGACACTTTGATTCCTTTTCCTCCATTTTTGATAGCAAATTTTGACATAGCATATAAACAATACGCTGTTGTTTGTGTGCTCATATAATTCTTTGACGAAAGAGCTTGCGCAATCTTACTTGCTAAAGCAAAGGCTTTTTGATTCTCATTTACTACCAGATATGTTTCTAAAAGCATGGCTTTGTTTCTTTCAGAAGAACCATAATAATAGTAATTAGAGTAACTATTATCAACAGAAGTTGTGCTCAACAAAGAAAGTGCTGTGTTCTTTTGACCTGTAATTGCATAAGTTGCTGCTAATCGAATTTTTGATTCGTTTGAAATTCCATTAGTTTCTCTTAAGCGATTCATTGAACCCATATCTGGAACGCCAGCTAAAGCTAATGTATATAAACGATATGCTTGCGCAAAATCATTATGATATTGTTGATTAAATCTCCATTTTTTTGCCTCTGTTTGTTGGTAAGAAATCCATTTTTGTTTGAAAGAAATAGGTAAAACATATCCCTTTTTTTCAGCTTCTATTAAGAAATGTCCTGCATAAGAAGTTCCCCAATCATCAGCATATCCATTCCCTGGCCAATAAGACAGCCCTCCATTTGCTTGTTGGAATCCTCCTAATTTTTGAATTCCAGCATTAATATTTTTTTGGGTTTCTATCTTTTTACTATTATCTAAATCTACTATGTCTCCAAGATATAACTGTGGAAAAACACTTGATGTTGTTTGTTCCACACAACCATGAGGATATTGAATTAAATATTGAACTCGTCCATTGAAATCGATAGTTGGAAATGAAGAAACTTCTAATCTAGCTTTATTACTTCCATCAACACCAAAAGTATTCCATTGTAATGTTTTACTTGAATTAGGTTCAACTACAACATCTACAAAATCAGTAGTAACTGGATTAGGATTTGTCACGTCTAATTCAACTTCATAAGTTGCTTTTTCATTTCCAGATGTAGCTATAACTTCTACCTTTCCTATACCTAGTGCATTTCCAACTTCTAAATCAAAATACACCATTTTCTCATCAGGTGAACTAAAACTTACATTTTGTTTTGACTCTGAAAGTAAGCGAACGGCATTATTTGTTTTCAATTGAACAGTTACATTTTTTATTTGATTCTCCATAGCAAAAACTGTAACTGGTATAGTTACTTTTTCATTTGGTGAAATTTTTCTTGGTACAGAAGCGAGAACCATCAATGGTTTTCTAACGGGAGTCGTTTTCTCAGCACTACCATAAGCATTTGTTTTTGCATTACCCGCTACAACCATCGTTCTAACTGAACCTATATAATTTGGCAACTCAACTGTATGGGATTCTGTTTGTCCTTTTTCTAGTTTAAATGGTCCTAAATAAATTACAACAGGTTTAAACCTATTAGCTTTTTTAGCATTTCCCCCTCCTAAATCTTCATCTCCACCAATACTAAATATTTGATTTATTTTTCCTCCATATGCTCCAATTACATCATCATAAACATCCCAAGTTTTCACACCTAATGCTTGTCTTGCATAAAATTTATCCCATGCATTTGGCGTTTTAAACCTTGTTAAATCTAACAATCCATCATCAACTATTGCTAAAGTATAAGTCATTTCTTTTCCTGATTTTTCACTAACCTTTATTGTTGTTTTTGTTTCAGGTTTTAAAACACTTGCCATATTGATTTGAGGTTCAAGAACCGTATTTTTATCTACCACTTCTATAGGTAATATTCCATACATTCGTATTGGAGAGTCATTTACAGTAGAAGCATGTGGTTTTAATAGAGAAATATTCAAATACACATTTGGAGCCATTTCTGCCGTGATAGGAATTTCCACTTTTGTTTCTCCTTTTTTTGTAATTGCCCAAAGTGATCCTATTACTTTTGAACCATTTTCAATAGAAATCAAGGCTCTTCCTCCTTCACTTGATGGAAATGAAACTATAGCTTTTTCACCTACTGCATATTTTGCTTTATTAGAAGTAAAAACCAGCATATTTGCTGTTGAAGCATCACCCGTTTTTGTTTTTCCAGACCAAATTGGCCAATCAATAATTTCTGTCTTACTAGTGGCATGTCCGCTTTCATTATCTACCACTCGAATTAGATATCTTCCCCAATCATTTTCTGAAACTTTAAATTGTACACTTGCTTTTCCTGAGGCATCTGTACTAACATTAAAATTCTTGTAAGCTGTTGTAACTTGTGCAGAATTGTATTTCGACAAATCATCTCCAGAACTATTCCACCACCAACGCCAATCTACTTTATAAACACGTACTTCAAGGTTTTTAACCGATTTTGGTTTGCCATTTTCATCTACAGAAACAATATCAAAACGATTCATTTTCTCTGTTTCTAACATTCCATATTTATTGGGTTCTGGGCTTTTTATTCCTACATAAGTTTTAAAAGGAGAGTAAGAGGCTGTGACTACATCTGTACTAAAATCACCTCCATTTTCGTATGCTTTGGTTTGAAATACTACTTTTAATTTCCCCGGTGCTTGATTGGTAACTTTGGGTTGAATTGAAACATTTGTTTTTCCATTTTCATCTACTTTACCAGAGAAAACATTAACTTCTTCCGTTGAAAATTTTCTAACTTCATCATCAAAATCATAGTTAGCATATCCTTTAAAGGTCGTTACTTGTTGCATAAACTTAGCTTGCATTTCTACTTTTAAGTTTTTTGCAATTGCTCCATGTAACCAAGCCACTTCAATTGTTCCATCATTCTGTTTGTTACCAGATAAATTGCCATCTGCAAAACTATTTTTAATCTTTAAGCGATTTGGTTTTATTGTTTCAATCTTTATACTTTTATAAAAATGCACTCCTCCAATTGATATTTTTGCTTCCCAATTACCTGTAATATCGGTTGGCTTAGTAATTACTTTAAATTTATAATGGTTTTGTTCATTATATTTTTGAACAGCTACATACATAGCTTTACCTTGTGGGTTTGATAATTTAAATTTAATAGGGTGCGTTTTTTCTAATTTACTTTCATTGTCATTTAGCATAAAAGCAATGTGCAATGTGTCTCCTGGACGCCAAACACCTCTTTCTCCATAAATATATCCTTTCAATCCTTTTTGAAGCTGTTCACCACCTACATCAAAATTACTCACTGACAAAGATTGTCCTTCGTCTAACTTAACATAAGTTGTGCTATTATTTTTAGTAACTATAGCAAAAAAGGCATATTTAGTAATATCAGCTTTAGCTACTCCTTCAGCATCTGTAGTTATAGTAGCCAATTTTTGTTGTTGAAAATTATATAAATCTATATTCACTCCTGCAACTGGATTGGTAGTTACAATATCATTTACTGCAAAAAAGTAAGAACCATTTTCTCCTCTTTTTGCGATTACTCCTAAATCAGTTGCGATTACATTTGTAAAGATTTTGTTATTATAGTAGTAGGAATTACTACATGGATCATCTCTTTCATTCCAGTTATAATCATCATAATAATAATCATCATAGTAGTATTCGTTTGAACGAACTTCGTCAACATCTTCACTTTCCTCTTCTTCCTCTTCTACTGAAGTTGTTGCACATTTGTATAAGGAGTATTTCTTTTTAATGGTTAACTCTACTCGATATATAGCACCTGGATCAACCGAAATAATTTTTGACAAATCTAAAGCGTAAGCATTCCAATCACCATAATTAGTTAGATTATTATTCTTTAATGTAATGGTTTGTTTTACAATTGGAAGAGCTACATTTCTTAGATTTTGACTTCCATTTAACTCATTGTACTGTAAAAATTGCAATACGTTATTTTTATAAATTTGGTAAACTTTTACATCAACAGCCTTTAAATTAACGGCCTCAAAATTTATTTTTAAGTTATTTGAACTTGGTAAAATCGTACCACTTTTTACAAATCTTATTTCTGGTTTTACTTGGTCGAAAGTTACTTTCTCTGAAAAATCATTTTTCATTTTGTAACCATCTTCACTTTGAATTCCTTGAAAAACTTCAACTAATAGTTCTCCTTTTAGAGCTTCTTTAAAAAACACTTTTAAAAGATTACCTGCTGTGGCAAATTTTAAATCACTAGCAGATTCTACTTGAACTAATCCTTCTAAATTCTGCCCTTTTTTTAATGGATCTGAAAAATTTATTAGTAAAACTTGAGCATTATCATTTTGAATTTGAGCTGAAATCACCTTAAAATTATTTTTCCCAGGAATATCAAAACTCACTTCTCCTTGCTGGTTAATACCCGAAGTAGAACCATCCCACAAGATATTAATTTTACTATCTTCAACATGACGTTGAATGCTGTCAATAACAAATTTATATTCTTTAGGATTGGATAAGTCTTTATCAAACTTGATTTTTAAGCTTTTATCTTGTTGATTTGCTTTTATAATTTTAGTAGCTGATTCAAAATCCATAACATCACTAAATGAGATAGTTCCATTTAAGTATTGATAATCTTTACTATAAGACTGTAAATCAAGTGTGTTTACAAGAAAATCTTGTTTTATGGTTTTAACTGTAAAGTTAAATTTACCCAATTTTTTAGGCACGTCTTTTATTTCTGAAAGATGAAATGTTATTTGGTACTCTGTGTCTTGTTTTAATTTTTCATTAGGAACAAAGGCAATTGTGTTTGAAGAAAGTGCTATGACTTTCCCAGCTACTTTTGGACTAATTGAAAATAAATCATCGTCTAACTCTTGATTGGCAGACCATTCTTTCTTGTCAAAAGCTAATACTATTCTAACATCTGTATTAGTGGAAACTAATCCCGAACTAAAGTTGAGTATATAATCTTTGTATAAATTAAAATCTGAATTGAAATTTTCTGATTTTTTCCCACAAGAAAAACTCACAATTAATAGCAACATTAACTGCAAATAGCGATTTACTTTCATACGAATGATTTTAGAGAATTAATAAAAGACTTATATAATTAACTTTAAAACAAAGTTTATTATTGTAGTAAAGATATAATTTTTTTTAAAGTTTTCCTTACAAATTTAAGAGCGTTTCATTCTAAAAAAGGCTCTCATTAAAAGAGAACATTCTTTTTCCATTATACCTCCTACTACTTTTGTTTTTGGATGCAGTTGCGTTCCCATTTTTAGAAAACCTCTGTTTTCATCCGAAGCTCCATAAACAATTTTTGAAATTTGACTCCAATATAAGGCTCCTGCACACATTTGACAGGGTTCAAGGGTTACATAAAGGGTACAGTCTTTTAAATATTTTCCTCCTATGAAATTAGCGGCACTTGTTATGGCTTGCATCTCAGCATGAGCTGTAACATCATTGAGCATTTCAGTTAAATTATGACTTCTTGCAATAACTTTGTTATCTATTACAATAACTGCTCCTACTGGAATTTCTCCTTTTTCAAAAGCAGTTTCAGCTTCTTGTAAAGCTTTCTTCATAAAATAATCATCGGTGAAAATATCTATCATAATAGCAAAAATACAATTTCAAGTTAGTACTTTTGTCAAATGGAAGAAAATTTACTTTCACATATCAACAATCCTAAAGATTTGAAGAAGCTCTCTCCAAATCAATTGCCTCAATTAGCCAAAGAGTTAAGAGATTTTATCATTGATATTATTTCGCAACGTGAAGGTCACTTGGGAGCAAGTTTAGGTGTTGTAGAATTAACTATTGCACTTCATTATGTTTTTAATACTCCAGAAGATTTATTGGTTTGGGATGTAGGCCACCAAGCTTATGGTCATAAAATTTTGACGGAAAGGCGTGATGTTTTTGAAACCAACAGAACTTTAAACGGAATTTCAGGTTTCCCAAAACGAAGTGAAAGTATTTATGATACTTTTGGTGTTGGACATTCTTCAACTTCCATTTCGGCAGCATTAGGAATGGCAATTGCTTCTAAGTTAAAAGGTGATTTCAACAAACAGCATATAGCCGTTATTGGTGATGCTTCGATTGCTAGTGGAATGGCTTTTGAAGGTCTAAACCACGCTGGTGTTACTGATGCTAATTTATTGGTCGTTTTAAATGACAACGCCATTGGAATTGATCCAAGCGTTGGTGCATTGAAAAACTATTTAACAGCCGTTAAAGAAGGTAAGAATCCTAAACAAAACAACATTATTAAATCGTTGAATTTTGATTATTCTGGTCCAATTGACGGTCATGATTTACCCAAATTAATTGCTGAATTAGAACGATTAAAACAAGTTAAAGGCCCTAAGTTTCTTCATGTAATTACTACTAAAGGTAAAGGTTTACAATTAGCTGAAGAAGACCAAGTAAAATATCATGCTCCTGGTAAATTTGAAGCAAAAACAGGGAAGATTTTTCCTAAAAACGAAGAAAATCTACCTCCAAAATTTCAAGACGTATTTGGATTAACTTTAGTTGAATTAGCACAACAAAATGAAAAGATTGTTGGAATAACACCTGCTATGCCAAGTGGAAGTTCAATGAAATATATGATGGAAACTTTTCCTGAAAGAGCTTTAGATGTTGGTATTGCAGAACAACATGCCGTTACACTTGCTGCAGGAATGGCAACTCAAGGAATGGTTGTTTTTTGTAATATTTATTCTACTTTTTTACAACGAGCTTATGACCAAGTAATTCATGATGTTGCATTACAAAATCTACCCGTAATTTTTTGTTTAGATAGAGCAGGTCTAGTTGGTGAAGATGGTGCTACACATCATGGTGTTTTTGACATTGCCTACTTAAATTGTATTCCAAATCTAATTATTTGCGCTCCAAAAGATGAAATTGAATTACGCAATATAATGTACACAGCTTCTTTAGGCTTAAATCACCCTATAACCATTCGCTATCCTAGAGGAAGAGGTCAAATTGTGGATTGGAAAAAGCCTTTTGAAAAAATTGAAATTGGAAAAGCTAAATGTTTAAAAAAAGGTTCAACTATTGCTATAATTTCAACAGGAACTATAGCTACAAATATTGAAAAAGCCATTAATCAATTAGAGCAGGCCCAAAATATTTCGCATTTTCATTTTCCATTTATAAAACCATTAGATGAAAAAGAATTAGCAACCATATTGACTACTCATCAAAAAATAATAACGATTGAAGACGGAACAATCAACGGAGGATTTGGAAGTCAGATAAATACTTTTGCTATAACAAATTCGTATACAAATAAAATCGTCAATTTAGGAATTCCAGATCATTTTATTGAACAAGGAACTGTTGCTGAATTACAACAGATTTGCAAAATTGACGTTACTTCTATAATTAATACTATCACTAATATATAAACATGGTTAAAAAGAGCATTTCATTATTTGGATTTTTACTTTTATGTCAAATTGGATTTACACAAATTATACAAACTAAACTACCTGATACAATATCTCATTGGAAATCAAAAAATAAAATAGGGTTTGATATTTCTCAAATTTCTTTTGTCAACTGGAATGCAGGTGGAAACAACTCAGTATCTGGTTTATTTAAAGGAAATTTTAAAAGAGATTATACCACATCTAAAATCAATTGGAAAAATGAAATGATTTTTCGATATGGTATTAATAAGCAAGAAGGACAAGAATTGAGAAAAACGGATGACCAATTTCAATTAAACTCTACTTTTTCACATAGAAACGATACCATTTCAAAATGGTATTATGCTGGAAAATTTAATTTTAATACGCAATTTGCAAATGGTTATGCTTATCCTAATACTGAATTATCTATTTCTAAGCCATTTGCGCCTGCCTATTTGTTTCTTGGGATTGGTGCTGAATATTTATTAAAAGAGTCGAATTTCAAGCTTTATTTATCCCCTTTAACGCAGAAAACAACATTTGTTTTAAGTCAACGATTAGCTAATGAAGGTGCTTTTGGTGTTGAAAAGGCGATTTATGATGAAAATGGTAATATTATTTCATTAGGTAGAAAATCTAAAACAGAAATTGGAATGCTTGTTTCTAGCGAATGGGAAGTTGAAGTATACAAAAACATGACATTGGACCACCGTATTAATCTATATAGTGATTATATCAATAATTTCGGAAACATTGACGTAAACTGGCAAGTACAAGTAGAAATGACTATAAATGAATATGTGAAAGCAAGTTTAGGCACACAACTAATTTATGATGATGATATTAAAACAAAAGAAGAAGAAAACGGAATGCAAATCACAAAAGGTCCAAAAATTCAATTAAAACAAATTATGGGTATTGGTTTGGTTTATGAGTTCAAAAAAAAACATCACTCGTAAAGTGAGTGATGTTTTTTTAAAAGATATTTCTTTTATTTTAATTTAGGATAATCTTTTTAGTATAAGATAACTCTTCTCCATCAATTTTCAACAAATAAATTCCTGATTGTAATGAATTTAAGTTAATTGATTTTTCTGCATTAAAGTCATCCATTTTTTGTTGGTATACTTTTCTTCCATTGATATCAAATAATTCGATATTTAGTTTTCCGCTATATTTAGCAATTGAAATATTTAAAATTCCATTTGTTGGATTAGGGAATACTTTAATCATATCTTCATTATTCAAATAATTTACAGATAATACACAATTTGGACCAGGTGTTGGCTCTGTAAAATCTTCAACTTGATCATTTGGATTATTAGTACTTCCAGAAGAAGCATTAACACCTACTCCTCTTCTTGCAAAAACTTCCCATATTAAACAATAATCTTGTCCTCCTGTTGTAGCTTGGTCAGCAGCAATTAAAGCATCTCTACCAGCTACAATACCTGGACTACAAGGTTGAAGTTTTATACCGTCTAATACCAATTGCATTACTTTATTATTTCCTCCTGTTCCAGAATATACATTAGAATCAAATCCGTATTTATTTACGTATGCCCAAGTTAAATCCCATAAAGTAGTTGCCCAGAACTCTCCAATAACATATCTATATCCTGTATTTGATGGATCACTAGGTATTGGCTCATTTGAATCTACAAATGTTAATGGGTTTACAGACATATCTGTAGTATAAGGATATGTTCTCAATCCATCACCATTACTCGGTTCACTTAATACAAACGTAGCTATAGTTTTAGGAGCAGTTCCTACGTCTCCCGCTTTTAATTGCATCATTAAAGCAAACCAATCAGACCAACCCTCACCCATTGCTTCATAATTAGTTAAACAACTTGAATTTGAAGGACCTCCTGATAATCTAGTTGAAATTCCATGTCCATATTCATGAGAAATAATTCCATTATCAAAATCCCCATCAGAATTAACAAATGTTACTGTATCAGTCTTAATAGTCCCGTTAACAGTTCCTGCATTCATTTCAGCTAAAATAGCATTCCCTTGATTGTAGGTTACAAAAATAGCAGGAATCGTTATTGTACCATCAGCACCAGACATATTTACTAATGTATTTGGATTAGCTGCATCATTATTAATCATAATTACTGCAGTAGCTCCAGCAAGTTGTGCATTTTTAACTTTAACAACAAAGTCACAATTACCTCTTTTTATTACTGCAATTTTACCATTTAATTGAGCTGCATTTGCTGCAGCTGAACAAGCCTCATTAGTTCCTCCAGCATCTAAATAAAGAACAAAATCAGAAGTAAGACCTGGCAAAGCAGGTAAAGGAGCATTTCCTGGAGAAAAAGAATTATTTGCTACGGTATAATCACCTGCTATTGAAGCTGGTGAATTAATAGTTAAATATTTTGGTGTTGGCCCAACAGTCCATAGATACATTTGCATTCTAGGGCTTTGTGCATCTATTGGTGTAGAAAAATTAGCATTATTTGTCCCTGACCCATCTTGACAATCTGCAAAAACTGGATCTCCTAAGAAAGAGGTTGTCCCTCCTTTTCCATAATTATTTTTTTGAAAATTACCGTTTACTTCATCAAAACCATACTGGTACCATACATCATGCATGATATTATTCATATAAAAAAGGTTTGTTGTAGCTGCATCTAAATAAGTTGAAGGCTGAACAGAAACTCCTCCATAAGGAAAATCAAATAATAAAGAAGCACCTCCAGATGGGCTTAATCCTGTTCCATTATTTCCATCATTATCCTCTTGTGCATAAACATTGTTTCCTCTAGTGGTAGTAAATTCGTTACCAGCTACTCCATTAGTATCATGCCATCCATAAGGCGATGCATTAACATCATGAGGATTTGTAATTAACTGTCTTGGACTAAAGTTTGGACTTTCGTAATTAAATGGAATAACTCTATATGATCCTGATTGAACGTCTAAAAGCGTATTATTGAATTCATTGAATCCAACTTTATTAAAAAAGAACTCTTGTTGGTGGTTGTGATTTTTATGGTCTGCATCTCCAAATGAGCATGTAATTACCCAATCATTACTTTCTAAAACTTGATTTGTTACTGCATCTATTCTTATGCTCCATAAATGCTTGTAATCTTGTGAATAAAAATTTAAGTCCCAAGCCAAACGCAAAGAATTTGTATTTACAACTTGGTAAACTAACTCTGCTCTAACTGGACTATCAACTAAACTTCCATTAGAAATTCTAAATTCGTTTTTTGAAATTGTTTCAATTATTTGAGAATTTACCACATCATCACTTACCATTTGTCTAGCTTTTGATAAAGCATCAATTACAGAAACTGACGGAGTTATAGTATTAATTTTTTGAGATAAGTTAGCAATAAATGCATTATGCATATTAATAACTTCTCCGTTTTTTATCCAAACATTTGAATTAGATTGAAAAACTTCAATTTCTTGGTATCTTTGTTTGATGTAATAGTTATCAATTTTTGTAGCTTTTGAATTACCTTTACTTTCAATAACCCAGTCATTGATATCTTGTGTGGTTAATTCAAATTTTGTCTTGTTTTGATTTAAATAATTTTGAATTTTTGCAGTTTGTTCCTGTGAAAATCCAAAACTAGAAGTAAATACAAACAATAATAGTAATAATTTCTTCATGGTTTGTTAATGGTTTAGTTGTCGCAAAATTAGCATTTTAGTTAATATATCAAAACAAAAACAAGGTCTTTATAATAATTTAACTTTAATTAGATTCTATGGTATTATATAATTGTAAAGCTTTTCCGTCAGTTAACATAGAAACGAAATGACAGATGTGTAATAATCTATCATATAAGTTCTCTTTTTGGAACTGAAATCTCTCTGGTAAAACTTTCAAAATTAAATTGTCATAATTAGAAGATTTTCCTTCAATTTTATTATTGTAAGCAGTACAAAATTTATCTAAAAGTGTATTAATAACCTTATACCCTACTAGTTCTTTTTCAATCACCTCTCTGCTTTGATATACGTTTTTAATGCTTATTTGGATTATATCATTCATTTGAGCGATATATTGGCTTTTATCCATTAAAGCATAAGGAAACTCTCCTTTCAAAATTGCTTCTTCGTTTTCTACAAAAATCTTTACTGCATCTTGAATTAGGCTTCCTATGGCTAATGCTCTTAAATAGCTTATTCTATCCTCTTTTGTTGTAAGTAAATTGTATTTTTTAGAATCAATTCCGTTTTTAACTAATTTAATTAGATATTCTAATGCAAATTCTTCTTGTATTAAGCCTAGGTTTATCCCATCTTCAAAATCAATAATAGTATAACAAATATCATCGGCTGCTTCTACTAAATAGGCTAGAGGATGTCTTTCGTAGCCAACATCATTTGCTGTTTTGTTATTGATTAAACCTAATTCTTGTGCTACATCTTTAAAGAAAGCTTTGTCTTGTTGAAAAAAACCATATTTTTTATCACAAATTTTAGCGGTTGGTTTTTTAGGCAGGCTTTCTTTTGGGTATTTCATAAAGGCACCAAGCGTTGCATAAGAAATTCTAAGAGATCCTTCAATTCCTTCTCTTGATGTTGTTAACACTGAAAAACCATTAGCATTTCCTTCAAAGTCAATTAAATCTTGCCATTCTTTATCACTAAGTTTGTCTTTAAACTGCTGTCCGTTTCCGGTTTTAAAATACTCTCCAATTGCTTTTTCTCCTGAATGTCCAAAAGGAGGATTTCCAATATCATGTGCCAAGGCAGCAGCAGCCACTATAGCTCCAAAATCATTCATGTGAAATCCATGAATCTCTGATAGATGTGGATATTTTGCGATAATTTTTTTACCAACTAGTCTTCCTAAAGAACGCCCTACTACTGAAACTTCTAAACTATGTGTTAATCTGTTGTGAACAAAATCAGTTTTTGATAAAGGAATCACTTGTGTTTTGTCTTGTAAACTTCTAAAAGCTGAGGAGAAAATAATTCTATCATAATCTACTTCAAAGCCTAGACGTGTATCATCTTCTTCTTTTCGAAGTCGTTTACTTGTATCACCGTGTCTTTTTAGAGACAATAGTTGTTCCCAGTTCATCATAAAATACTAATTTTTAAATATTTTCTTCATACAAATACTTGATTTTACTCCAATGTATTGCCCAAAGTTAGCTATTCTTTCAAATCCAAATTTTTCATATAAAGCAATGGCATTTTCCAACTTATATGAGGTTTCTAAAATGCAACATGAATACTTATTTTCTTTTATCCAGTGTTCTAGTTCATGTAAAATTTTTGCAGCTACACCTTTATTTCTATGATTTGGATCTACAAACATTCTTTTTATTTCGGCAACATTGGGTTCATATTCTTTAAATGCTCCACAACCTATTGCTACATCATTCTCATATGCCACTACAACAGCATTGATATAAATTTGATTGTATTGTGCAAAAAAATTTTTTTCGTCACCATCGATTTCAATCAAGAATTCATCAAATTGATGGGTTAGTTTTTTAAAATCTTCGTTGTTTGAATTTGTTCTATGTATTTGAATCATGAAAAATAATTCTACAAGGTGATTATAATTTACTTTGCTTTTTAATTGCACATTTTCTTTGAGAAAAGTTACATTTCAACTCCTATTTCTGAAATAGAATTTCGGCTGTTTTTTACTTCTTCATACTTCTTCAAATCAACAACCACAGTATCTGTCCATCTATCATGCCAACCTTTATCATCACTACCAAGAAATGATAAAAACTCAAAAGGAACAATTCTACTTAACGTTCTCCATAAAATCTTTTCAGATTCCACTTTAGAACCGTCAATCATTAAAACTTTAGTGTTTGTTATATATTTCCCAATTGTTCTCCCATTAATACTTTCAAAAACTACATAATAGATTAATAAAAACAAAAAATCAAGGAGAAGTTCCCCCATTCTATTCATATTATCTAAATCATTTATAATCTCATCATTACCGGCAAAAAAGGCACAGAAACCAACAATTAAGCCTAAAACAACCATTAATACAATTCTAATGATATAATCAATGATAAAATTAGCTAACCTTTTATTTTTTGATGCTAACATATCCTTAGTTATTTGGATATTATCTTGCCGTTTTGTATTCATACAATTACTCTTTATCGTTAGCTAAAAAAAATAATTTTGATTTTTTTGGATATTTATCATAACTGATATCGCTAGGATTTTCGATAACGGTTTTGAGATTAACTTCATCTCCTAATTTAAATGAAGCAACGGTGTATTTATAATCTAATAAATAAGGACCGCAGAAGAAATTTCCATCTTCATCTTGCTCAATAATTCCTGTATAAACTCCTTTTTTTTCTTTTGCCATGATTGCTAAATTTATTTGATTTCAAATATACTTTAAAAAAGCAAAACAGCTATCAATCGACAGCTGCTTTCTTTTTCTATTCTCTTGTTTTTACTTTCAAAATTATGACCCACACATTTCACAATCTTCTGGTCCAGCATTTTTAGCTAGTTCAATCATTGCTTTATATTCTTCTGCTGTCATTTCAACAGGTTCATTAACTACTGCAATGGTTTCTAATTGTTGTGGTTTTAATTTTGGTTCAATTGCTGCAACGGGTTCAGCTTTTTTATCATTATTTAAAGTAAACTTAATAGCATCTACTGCTGATTTTGTTCTTAAATAATACATTCCTGTTTTTAATCCGCTTTTCCATGCGTAGAAGTGCATTGATGTCAATTTAGCCATTGTAGCTCCTTCCATAAACAAGTTTAATGATTGTGATTGATCTATGAAATAACCTCTGTGACGAGACATGTCAATAATATCTTTCATACTCATTTCCCAAACAGTTTTGTATAACTCTTTAATATCTTGAGGAATAATATCTATGTTTTGAATAGAACCATTATTTCTCATGATTTCTTGTTTTAGTGTTTCATTCCATAAACCTAAATTTACTAAATCATATAATAAATGTTTGTTTACTACAATAAATTCACCAGACAATACTCTTCTTGTATAGATATTAGAAGTATAAGGTTCAAAGGCTTCGTTGTTTCCTAAAATTTGAGAAGTTGAAGCCGTTGGCATTGGTGCTAATAATAAAGAATTACGAACTCCATTTTCCATTACTTCTTTTCTTAAAGAAGCCCAATCCCATCTTCCTGATAAATCTTCGTCTTTTAATCCCCAAAGATTATATTGAAATTCCCCTTGAGAGATAGGAGATCCTTTAAATGTTGAATAAGCCCCTTCTTCTTTAGCTAATTCCATTGATGATGTTACTGCAGCAAAGTAAATTGTTTCAAAAATTTCTTGGTTTAATGCTTTTGCTTCATCACTTGTAAATGGAAGTCTCAACAAAATAAAGGCATCAGCTAAACCTTGCACTCCAAGTCCAATAGGTCTATGGCGCAAATTAGAATTTTCAGCTTCAACTACAGGATAATAATTTCTATCAATTACTCTGTTTAAGTTTTTTGTAATTCTTTTAGTTACATCGTATAAAAACTGGTGATTAAATTTACCATCTTCTACAAACATAGGCAATGAAATAGACGCTAGATTACAAACAGCTACCTCGTCTGGAGATGTGTATTCTAAAATCTCAGTACATAAGTTAGAAGAACGAATAGTACCTAAATTCTTTTGATTTGATTTGCGGTTTGCTGCATCTTTATACAGCATATATGGTGTTCCTGTTTCTATTTGAGATTCCAGAATCTTTTCCCACAAATCACGTGCTTTAATAGTTTTTCTCCCTTTTCCTGCTTTTTCGTATGAGACATATAATGCATCAAATTCTTCGCCATATACATTATCTAAACCAGGACATTCGTTAGGACACATCAATGTCCAAGTAGTATCTTCTTCTACACGTTTCATGAATAAATCACAAGTCCACATAGCAAAGAATAAATCTCTTGCACGCATTTCTTCTTTACCGTGATTTTTCTTTAAATCTAAGAAATCAAAAATATCAGCATGCCAAGGTTCAATATAGATAGCAAAACTTCCTTTACGTTTTCCTCCACCTTGATCCACATAACGAGCGGTATCATTAAATACACGTAACATTGGAACAATTCCGTTTGAAGTCCCGTTAGTTCCACGAATATAAGAACCTGTAGCTCTTACATTATGGATAGCTAAACCGATTCCTCCTGCTGATTGTGAAATTTTTGCTGTTTGTTTTAATGTATCATAAATTCCGTCAATGCTATCATCTTTCATGGTTAACAAGAAACAAGAAGACATTTGAGGTTTTGGTGTTCCTGCGTTAAACAATGTAGGTGTTGCATGTGTAAAGAATTTTTTAGACATTAATTCATATGTTTCTATAGCAGAATCAATATCATTTAAGTGAATTCCAACAGATACACGCATCAACATATGTTGTGGGCGTTCAACGATTTTTCCGTTTATTTTTAACAAATATGAGCGTTCAAGTGTTTTAAACCCGAAATAATCATAATTAAAATCACGATTATAAATAATTGTAGAGTCTAAACGTTCTGCATTTTCTACAATTACATTAAACACTTCCTCAGAAAGCAATGGAGCTTCTTTACCCGTGCGAGGATTAACATAATTATACATATCTGTCATGGTTTCAGAAAACCCTTTCTTGGTATTTTTATGTAAATTAGAAACGGCAATACGAGCAGCCAACTGTGCATAATCTGGATGAGTAATAGTCATAGAAGCGGCAGTTTCCGCTGCCAAATTATCTAATTCAGAAGTACTTACACCATCGTATAAACCTTCAATTACACGCATTGCAACTTTAACGGGATCAACTAAATCATTTAATTCATAACATAAAAAACGTATTCTATCCGTAATTTTATCAAACATTACTGGCTCTGTTCTTCCATCTCTTTTTACTACATTCATATTCGTTGAGTTATGAGGTATGAATCCTTTATCGTGAATAATTTGCATTTTCACAACATCAAAAGACATACGTAAATTAATAAATAATTGAGTTTATTTTTACTTCCAAAACTCCATGGAATACTTAAAAATTACGTGAATAAAATTTTACTAAAAATCAGCATCAAAACTAATTTTACCTTCTCCAGTATCATTGTTTAGTACACCAGCCTTTTGGTAATCTCCCACACGTTTTTCAAAGAAATTTGTTTTTCCTTGTAAAGAAATCATATCCATAAAATCAAATGGATTTGAAGAACTAGAAATTCTTTCACATCCTAATTCTACTAATAATCTATCAGCAACAAATTCTAAATATTGAGTCATTAAACCCGCGTTCATCCCTATTAAACTAACAGGAAGTGATTCTGTAATAAATTCTCTTTCGATATTTAAAGCATCAACAATTATTTCTTTAATTCTTTCTTTTGGCACTTTATTAACCAAATGATGATTATGCAAATGCACTGCAAAATCACAATGAACACCTTCGTCACGAGAAATTAACTCATTAGAAAATGTTAATCCTGGCATTAAACCGCGTTTTTTCAACCAAAAGATAGAACAGAATGCCCCTGAAAAGAAAATTCCTTCAACAGCAGCAAATGCGATTAATCTTTCAGCAAAAGAATCTGATTCAATCCATTTTAATGCCCAATTAGCTTTCTTTTGAATAGCTGGAAAAACTTCAATTGCATGAAACAATTCGTTTTTTTCTACTTCATCTTTTACATAAGTATCAATTAAAAGCGAATAAGTTTCACTATGAATATTTTCCATCATGATTTGGAATCCATAGAAAAATTTAGCTTCAGCATATTGCACTTCGTTTACAAAATTTTCAGCTAAATTTTCATTTACTATACCATCTGAAGCAGCAAAAAAGGCTAAAATATGTTTTATAAAATATCTTTCTTCATCGGTCAACTTATTGTTCCAGTCATTTAAATCTGTATGCAAATCAATTTCTTCTGCTGTCCAGAAACTAGCTTCCATTTTCTTATACCACTCCCATATATCGTGATGTTTGATTGGAAAAATTACGAATCGATCTTTATTTTCTTGTAAAATTGGCTCTATAGATGACATTTGGGTAAATATTTTAGAGGTTGAAATCATATGATTTAACTGTTTACAAAGTTTGCAATTTCTATCGGGAAATGAAAGCCAAACTTATTCACAATCGAGGGAAGTTTTTAACAACGGGTAAAAAAAATCTTACCTAAAATATATTTTTAAATTGTTGATTTACAAAAGATTACAAAAAAGAATATATTTGTTAAAAATGCTCGAAACAGCAGTAAATACATTTGCTAAGCAGGAATTTATATGTAAAAAAATTGTTAAAAAAATTCAAAAGTTTCTGTCTTAATTTTAATCTTTCCCAAAAATTACAACAAAAGTTTATTTTTTTAATTCAGCAGCTACTTTTTCTAGTTCATTATACCAATCTTCTCCAAACTTTCGGATTAAAGATTCTTTTAAAAATTTATAAACAGGAACTTCTAATTCTTTTCCAAGAGAGCAGGCATCATCGCATATATGCCATTTGTGATAATTAACTGCTACAAAATCCGAATATTCTTTCACCCGAATAGGATACAAATGACAGGAAACTGGTTTTTTCCAATCTATAACTCCTTGATTATAGGCTTGTTCAATACCACAAAGAGCCGTTTTTCCATCAAAAATTACATAAGCACAATCTTTTCCATCAATAAGAGTAGTTTCAAATTCCCCATCGTAACCTACTACCGAGGTCCCTTGTTCTTCAATAGCTTTTCTTCCCTCTGGGCGAAGAAATGATTTTATTTTTGGATAAATAGATTCTAATATTTCAACTTCCGCTTTATCAAGAGGCGCACCAGCATCTCCATCTACACAGCAAGCCCCTTTACAAGCTGAAAGATTACACACAAACTCTTTTTCAAGAATTTCTTCAGATATGATGGTTTTATTTAATTGAAACATTTGTCTTATTTTAAAGTGCAAAGATATACAAATCATTGATGATGTTATGTGAAGATTATAGGATTTTTAAATTTTGATTTACCTTCTCATTAATTTCTTTAAACAATAGTCATTGGTTATCTAACACTATTTACCAATCCCTTTTTATTAATTGCTAATTTAAACTTCATATTGATAATGTATCGTTAAATTAAAATGTAGCTTTATACATTATCCTTATATTTGCAAAAAATTATAGAGAATAATGTTTGATTGGAAAGAAGTTTTTACAATTAGTATGATTCTTTTTGCGGTTATTGATATCGTGGGAAGCATTCCTATTATTGTTGATTTACGAAGCAAAATAGGACACATTCAATCTGAAAAAGCATCAATTGTAGCTGCTTTGATTATGATTGCTTTTCTATTTGTAGGAGAAGAAATTTTAAAACTTATTGGCATTGATGCTAATTCATTTGCGGTTGCAGGGTCATTTGTATTGTTTTTCCTAGCTTTAGAAATGATTTTAGGCATTCGTTTATATAGAGAAGATAATCCTACTACAGCATCTATTGTTCCAATTGCCTTCCCTTTAATTGCTGGAGCTGGAACAATGACAACATTACTTTCACTAAGAGCTGCTTATGACAAGATTAATATTATAATTGCAATTTTAATTAACATAATAGTAGTTTATGGGGTTTTAAAATCGTCTGGAAAAATTGAACGATTACTTGGTGTAAATGGTTTAGGAATCATTAGAAAAATATTTGGCGTAATATTGCTTGCTATAGCAGTTAAGCTTTTTGCTGCCAATGTAAAAGGGTTATTCATTTAATCTTTTTTATAAATAAACAAAAATTTAAATTTAATCTTATGAAAATATTCAGCTACGTTATTATTGTAGTTTCACTTGCTTTAATTATTTTTAATTTTACAAAAGTTGATTTTGAACATCCTTTTGAAGGAGATAGCACAGTTGCCTTAATTGGTGTTGTTTGCGGATTATGTGCTATTTTTCTAATGGTTATTTTTAGAATGTCTAAAATGGTAGATGAAAAAACTAAAGAGAAATAGTATTAAAAATTTAAGTCAAGACACGTAAAATTATGTATGATGTTTTAATTATTGGCGGTGGAGTTTCTGGAGTTTCATGTGCCTTAGTATTAGGTTCTGCAAAAAACAAACCTTTTGCCGCAGAAAAAAAAATTGGGTTAATTGCTCATCAAAAAGCTTCTTCTTTACAAAATGCTGTTTTCAACAATGCTTATGGAATAGCTCCTGGTAAGCTAGGTTCTGAATTACTTGATGAAAGTTTAGAGCAATTGCAAAACTTGTACCCTCATGTGGAACAAATCACTAAGGAAAAAGTACTTGAAATTAAAGGAGACTTAAATAATTTCACTGTGGTTACTAACGCAAATACATACAAAACTAAATTAGTAGTTATAGCAATAGGTGCTTCAAATCCGTTTACTATTGAAGGATTAGATGCGTTTGTAATGCAACATCAAAAATTACCAATTGAAAAAAACAGAATTCAATTAAAAAATGAGGATCACTTAGTAAAAGAAGGTGTTTATGTAATTGGTGTTTTAGCGGGACACAGAAGTCAATTATCAATTGCTGCTGGAAGTGGCGCTAGCGTTGCTACAGACATACTTTCTCTTTGGAATGAAGGAAAACACAGTATGGTTCATGATGCTTTAGGAAAATAAATTTTCTATTTTAATTCCATTACTTTTTTTATCATTTCATCTTGTGAAAGAATAATTTGATAATAGGAATCTTCATCAAAAAGTTGGCGTACAAATTCAGCATACAAATATGTTTTTACTTTTTCTTTTTGAGTTGAAAAATTTAATAAATAGCCATTTTGTGAGACATATTCTTTAAAAGCAATTAAGTATTTATCTTGGGTTAAAATTTCTTTTTTAAGCGCTTCCCTAGATAATTTATTGAAAAAAATTCTGTCTTTATCTAATTGTTCAAAAACAAAATAACTCACTATTCCTGATTGCATAATCATTACTGTCCCTTCTTCACCGTGTTTCCCTTCATAAGGCACAAAAACATCTGGAGTAATTCCACCACCTCCATAAACAATTCGTCCTTTTTTGGTTTTAAATTTAAGGCTGTCGGCTACTTTTATACTATCAGCTTCATATAGTTCTCCACTGATAAATCGTTTTTCAAATTCATTGAAATACCCATCTGCTTTATCATCATAAGGTTTTTGAATTGAACGACCAGAAGGTGTATAATACCTAGCAACAGTTAAACGAACTAATGAACCATCGCCCAAGGGCATTTCGCGTTGCACAAGTCCTTTGCCAAAAGAACGTCTACCAACTACAATTCCTCTATCATTATCTTGAATGGCACCTGCTAAAACTTCACTTGCTGAAGCACTGTTTTCATTAATTAAAATGATTAATTTTCCTTTTTCAAAATCCCCTTTATGGGTTGCAAATGTTTTTTCTTCTGTTCCTTTTTTATTGATTGTTTTAACAATTAGTTCTTTATCTTTTAAAAATTCATCTGCAATTTCAGAAGCAATTTCTAAATATCCACCACCATTGTCTCTTAAATCTACAACTAATTCTTTAGCTCCCAAGTTTTTCAATCTTTTTACCGCTTTATGAAATTCGTCGTAAGTGTTTTCAGCAAATCGATTCAATTTAATATACCCTGTTGTATCACTGATTAATGTTGCAATATCAACACTTTTAATTGGAACTACATCTCTGGTTACATCAACTTTAAACTTCTTATTTGTTGATTTTCTATAGATAGTCAATTCAACATTTGAACCTTCTTCTCCTTTTAATTTAGAAAACAAAAAGTCGTTAGTTATTTTATTTCCAAATAATTGTGCTTTATCAGCAAATAAAATCCTATCTCCCGATTTGATTCCTGCCTTGTCCGATGGTCCATTTTTTAAAGGCTTAATCACCACAACCGTATCTTTGTATGTGTAAAAATTGATTCCTATCCCTACAAAATCACCTTTCATGCTTTGATTTACTTGCTCTACTTCATTTTTAGCAATGTAAACAGAATGTGGGTCTAATTTTTCTAAAATTCCATTTACGGTTAAATCAACTATTGAATCTGTATTAATATCATCAACATATTCGTTATCAATAAAATTGATTAGTTTATTGAGTTTCTCTGTCTTTGTATTTTTTTTAAAGACAGCATTTGGTAAAAAATTATTAATAAAATTCCCTAACAATAGTCCAATAGCTATTGCTAAACATATAATTATAGGCAGAAAAATTTTATTTACTTTCATAATTATTTTATTGTACTAAATCTTCGATTAGTTCTACCTCAACACCAGCTTTTCTTAGAAAATCTAAACCTGAATTATCTTTGTATTCTTGATGATATACTACTCTTTTTATTCCTGATTGGTGTATTAATTTACTACAATCTTTACATGGTGATAAAGTTATATATAGGGTTGCACCTTCACATGATTGTGTTGAACGAGCCACCTTTGAAATTGCATTTGCTTCAGCATGAAGCACATACCACTTAGTATTATTCTCTTCATCTTCACAACAATTTTCAAAACCAGAAGGTGTTCCATTATAACCATCAGAGATAATCATCTTATCTCTAACAATAATTGCGCCAACTTGTTTTCTTTTGCAATATGAAAGTTGCCCCCATTCTTTAGCTATTCTTAAATAGGCTTTATCGTATTTTGTTTTTTTCTGTGACATATTATTTATTCCAAATTTCGCTTCCAATTATCAATGGCAAAACTACTCCAATTACAAATGCTGACATTACTAATGCCCAATCTTTTTTTGAAAATCTAAAAAATGTTTGTACAATATAGGCCAAAATTAAAACTACAAAAACGACTATCAATTGAGCTGTTTCAATTCCTAATGCAAATTCTAATGATGGAACTAATTTATCTGACGCATTTCCAGGTAAAATACTTTTAAAATAATTAGAAAATCCTAATCCGTGAATAATTCCAAAAAACAAAGTAACAATACCCATAAAAGATAAATTTCCATTTCCTTTTGAAGCTTTCCCAGCAGTAAAGAGTGTATAAAGAGCCGTTATTAAAATAGTTATTGGAATTAGAAATTCAACCAAAGAAGGGTTTACAAAAACAACACTGTAAACAGATAGAATCAAAGACAAAGTATGTCCAATAGTAAATAGAGAAACTAAAAGCAAAACACGTTTCCAATCTTTAAATGTATAGGGAATCATTAATGCTATTAAAAATAGCACATGGTCATAAGCATGAATATCCAAAACATGGTTAAGTCCAACTTTAAAATAAATCCAAAATTCTGACATTATCTTTTCATTTTTTAGGTGATATCAAACTTACAACATATTTTTAAATTTAAAAAAGTATTAAGAAAAGCTTATAAGGCTTTCAACATAACAAAGTGCTTTTATAAAAAACAAAATATTACTATGAAGCGAAATAAAAAATAAGTAAATTTGCCGTTTAAAAACAAAAAACTATGTCATTTTCAGATTTATTTGATAACGAATTTAAAAACAGAAACAAAGGTCACTTTTCAGCAATTGTAAGAGTTGCTTTGTCAGATGGTGATTTAACAGAAGAAGAGAGAGCTTTTTTAGACAAATTAGCTATTCGTTTAGAAATTTCCAAAGCAGAGTATGACGAAATTCTTGAAAGTCCGTCAAAATATCCTATTAATCCTCCTGTTTTACATACACAAAGATTAGAGCGTTTGTATGATTTATCTAGAATGGTATATGCTGATCACATTTTAGGTCCAAAACAGAAGGCTATTTTAACTCGTTTTGCTTTAGCATTAGGCTTTACTCCTAGTAATGTTTCTTATATTGTTGACAAAGCTTTATCATTGTTAGTTTTAAATGTTGATTTAGATACTTTTATGTACGAGATGCAACATATGAATAAATAATAATACATAAAAAACTCATATAAAAAAGAAGTGATATTTATTAAGTCGCTTCTTTTTTTATTTTTAATACCTTATAAATTGAGGTAAATAACTCTTCTGAAGAAAAGGGTTTTACTATATAGTCATCTACCTTTAATTTTTGGGCTAATTCTTTATCTTTAGCAATATCATAAGCGCTTAATGCTATTATATTTGTTTTATTATTTTCGGTATTTTCTCTGATTATTTCAATTGCTTCAAATCCATTCATTTTTGGCATATGAAGATCCATAAAAATCAGGTCATAATTTTCTTTTTCTATCATTTCAATAGCACGTTCCCCATTATTAGCTATATCCATATAAAATCCACCATGATTAACTAATAGTTTCATAAGTACTAATTGGTTAATTTCATTATCATCAACAATTAATATATTGTATTTGTTTTTTATATTAACTTTAGAAAATTTTGATTTTAAAAAATTATTTTTTTGAGAATTCACATCAACTTCAAAAGGAAGTGTTATTTCAAAAGTTGATCCTTCATTTACCTTAGAATTAAACAAAAAAGTTCCTTTCATTAATTCAATAAGCCTTAAAACTATCGATAATCCCAATCCTGAGCCTTCAATATCTTCATCATGTAATTTTTTAAAACTTTCAAATTGATTGTTATCATCTTTTTCAAAACCAATTCCTGTGTCACTTACAACAAATTTTATTCTTATATTTTTAGCTCTCCTAAAATCAAGATGCATTTCTAAAACTACTTTTCCTTGATTTGTATATTTATAAGCATTATCTAGTAAGTTCATTAATATTTGAACAACTCTATTGTAATCTCCTATTAAATAATTGGGTATATTGTTTGGCTTTTTGATTTGAAATTCAATGTTTTTTAAAAGGAATTTTTCTAGATAAACGCGTTCAATATTTTTTATTAATTCATCTAAGTCAAAAGAGACCATTTCAATGGTAAATTCACCATATTCCATTTTAGATAAATCAAAAATATCACTTACTAGCCTATTCATATGTACCATTGTAGAACTAATTGTATTTAATAATTCTTTTTGTTCATAGGCCAAATTTTCTTTTTTAAATAACTCTAACAACCCTAATACACCTGTAATTGGTGTTTTTAAATCATGACTAATAGATGCTAGGAACTTATTTTTAAATTTTTTTTCATTATTAAGTTCTAAATTTTTTTGATTTTCATTAAAATTTGAAATAAAGAGTTCGTTTTTTTCTTGTGTTATTTGCTGAATCTCTTTATAAAAACTAGATTTATCAAAAATCAGCATATATGGTTTAGTTTTAATTGAACCAGAATAAACGAGTATATCTACAACTAAATTTTTCTTATTAATTTCTAACAATATCATTTTAAAAACTTCTCTTCTTTTTTTTTCTGTTATTATTTCTTGAAAAAAATCAAAGAATGGATGAATTGCATAAATAGTTTCTTCTTTATTTACAGGAAACAATATATCATCAGAAGCAATTATTTTCCCATCAGAATTAAATTGTATGGTTTGAACTTTATTATTTAAATATCTATCTATTGCTTTCTGAATCATAAGTCTTTTAAAAAAATTAAACCCATTTTATTAAAAATTTCTTCTACATTATCCCCTGTTTTAGCGCTAGTAAAAAAGTCAATGGGGAAACTAACATCTTTTAAAAAAGCTTCCTTATCAATTAAATCTACCTTGTTTGCTACGGTTAACAGTTTAGCTTTAGGATAATTTGATTTCAAATATCCTACTTCACTTTCAATATTAACATAAGTTGTGTTTCTAGTTGGATCAACTATATATATAAATCCTGAAGTTCCTAGAAGGTGTGATACTCTAACCTTTTCTATATCATCTTTTCCTTCTAAATCCCATATAACAAAAGTTAATTTGTTATTGTTTACTTCTATTTCTTTTTTAAAAATATGAACTCCAATAGTCACTTTATAATCGGTAGTAAAAATATTGCTCACATAACGTCTTACAATAGAAGTTTTACCTACACCAAAATGACCAACTAATACTATTTTTTTTGAATTAATCATTAAATAACGATTCTATTAATTTGTTTATGACTTTTGAGTTTTCTATCAATTTTTCTTTTTTGTGTTTTGATGCAAAATCAAAAATTTTATCTTCTAATTCTTCTTTAAACCCTGAATTAAATGACCCAGAAATTACGACGGCAACATAATAAGATGATAAGTTTTGAATATAAATATTATATAATTCATATTGAATTAGCTCTAAACTTTGTTCTTCTTTTGTAAAGGCATCTTCAACAAAGGCTTTAATTGCTGTTAACATTCCTGCAATCATATCTTTGTCAATGTTTTCTTCATCTTTAGAAACATTAGCAATTAATAAGCCAGAATCTTTTTCTATAATAAAAATTTGATTAACTTTTGGTTTGACCATTTCTGAAAGAATAATATTCTCTTCTGAAATACCTGTAAATAGTGATTTAATCTTACGTTTCCATTTCTTAACTGAAAAAGTATTTTGAACTTGGCTATTGATATTATCAGACAGATTTCTCATTTCTTGTTGAATATATTTTTTAACCATTTTACCTATTATAGGAAATAAAGCTTCTACTACTTTTTCTTGAGAATCTCTAATTTGAATTTTAAGAGCTTCAGTAATTGTTGGCCCTAGCTTTGAAGGAATTTCTTCAGTAAAAGTATCTAGCTTTTTATTTATAATTGGATTTACTTTTTGGGCAAGCAATTGCTCCTCGTTTAAAGTGGATTCAATTGATTCTAATTTTTGTAAAATCTGAAGCGCAAAATCTCTATCCTCTGAAAGAAGGAGCTCTTTAAGTTTTACTAATTTTTCTGAATCGGTCATTTTAGAAAGAATTAATCTTTCATTATTTTTTCTCCCATAGACACCAATAATGAGCCTAATAAGTTTCTGTCAACCTTTTTATGATTTAAATCGTCTGTTTTTTCGTTGACTTTATCTTCTAACTCAGTAATTCTGATATTTAAATCGGTTGATAAATTATCAATTGCAGTAGAAAGTTCTTTATGAGTCTCTTCTAGTAAAGTCTCAATTTCTTCCTTTCTTTTTTCAATATGATTTTTTATCGAATCAAATTCAGCATCAATCTGCTGAATATTTTCACCAAAAATCAGATTTTTTATCGCTTCTAATCGTTGAGCAGATTCGTTAGGGTTCACCGAGCTAACTTCAACCTCTTTATTTTGATTTTTAGACATTTAATATGTTTTTTTCATTTGTTTTGAATCTACAAAATTAAAAAAAAATTACCAACGTTTTTTTTTATTCAAAAAAAGGGCTCTCTTTTATTCAAATTGTCGTTTAAATGCTTGTATTGTCCGTTTAAACGAAAATCAACTCTCTTTTTATAGCATAAACTCTTCTGCTTTTTCAACCATATTATAGCTACCACAGAAAAAAGGAACTCTTTGATGAAGCTCTGTTGGTTCAATTTCCATAATTCTATTATACCCATCAGAAGCTTTCCCTCCTGCTTGTTCGGCTAAAAATGCCATTGGGTTACATTCATATAATAAACGCAATTTCCCATTAGGTGCCTTAGAACTAGTTGGATAAATATAAATACCTCCTTTAATCATATTTCTATGAAAATCAGAAACTAAACTTCCTATATATCTTGAAGTATAGGGTCTATCCCCTTCTTCAGCCTGACAATATTTTAAATAATTTTTTACACCTTGAGGGAAATGAATATAGTTCCCTTCATTTATTGAGTATATATGTCCGTCTTTAGAAAATTGCATATTAGGATGTGAAAGGTAAAAGGTTCCAATAGCCGGATTTAAAGTAAATCCGTTTACACCATGACCTGTTGTGTAGACCAACATGGTTGAAGTTCCATATATAACATAGCCCGCTGCCACTTGGTTAATTCCTTTTTGTAAAAAATCTTCGATTTTAACTGGAGTTCCAACAGGTGTGACTCTTCTAAAAACTGAAAAAATAGTTCCCACCGAAACATTTACATCTATGTTTGAAGAACCATCTAGTGGGTCCATTAATACTACATATTTATTGTTGTGACTTTTATCGCTTCCCTCTACAGTAATAAAATCATCGTTTTCTTCGGAAGCAATTCCACATACAATCTCTCTATTGATTAACGTTTGAATAAAAGTATCATTAGCAAAAACATCTAATTTTTGTTGGTCTTCACCTTGTATATTTTGTTCTCCAGCAGCGCCTACAATATCTACTAAGCCAGCTTTATTCACTTTGTAGTTCACAACTTTAGCAGCCAATCGAATTGAATTTATAATTCTTGACAATTCACCTGTTGAATATTGAAATGCATTTTGATTTTCAATTATATACTCTCCTAAAGTTTTATTTCTTTCTTCCATTACGAAATCGTTGTAGTTGTGTTTATGGCACAAATATCGGGTTTTTTGTGAAAACAATATAGTTTTTTAGGTAGATGTTTTTGTTAATCTTATTTTTGCTTAAATTTAAGTAATTATGATTATAAGAAAAGGTACAATTGACGATATGCAAGCGGCTCTTGACTTAATTATTGAGTTAGCTGTTTTTGAAAAAGAGCCTGATGCTGTAGTAGTTACAAAAGAAGATTTAATTAGAGATGGATTTAGTTCAAATCCTTTATTTCATACTTTTGTAGCGGAAAATAATGGAGAAATTATTGGCATGGCATTATATTATTATAGATACTCTACTTGGAAAGGGAAAACCATTCATTTAGAAGACTTGATAGTAAAAGAAAGCCAACGAGGAACTGGTGCTGGCCTTGCGTTGTATAAAGAAATTATAAAACAAGGAAAGAAAGACAATGTTAGAAGAATAGAATGGAACGTTTTAGATTGGAATGAGAATGCTATTGCTTTTTACGAAAAATCTGGTGCCAAAATCTTAAAAGACTGGTACGTTGTTCAAATGGATGAAGTGGGAATAAACCGCTTTTTAGAATCTTAATACTTAATACTTTTATCTCAATACTTTTTTAAGAATGAAAATATTCAAATTTGGTGGAGCATCAGTTAAAGATGCGGATGGTGTAAAAAATGTTTGTAGCGTTTTAGAACAAGTGGGACATGAAAATGTTTTGATTGTAATTTCTGCAATGGGAAAAACCACAAATGCATTAGAGCTTGTGGTAAAAAATTATTTTGAAAAATCGAAAGAGCTACAAGCTTCTATTCAAGAAGTAAAAAAATACCACAATGAAATTTTATTAGATCTATTTGAAAATGAAAACCATAAAGCATTTGCTGCTACAAATGAATTATTTACTGAATTAGATTATTTTATCAATCACAATAAATCGCCAAATTATAATTTTGTGTACGATCAAGTTGTTTCTTTTGGAGAATTGATTTCAACTACAATTGTAAGTCATTATTTCCAATATAAAGGAATTAATAACAATTGGTTAGATGTTAGAAATTTTATAAAAACAGATGCTACTCATAGAGATGCTAATGTGGATTGGGAACAAACCCAGCAATTGATAAAAAAGAATATTAAGAAAAATACGTTATACATAACTCAAGGGTTTTTAGGAGCGAATCCAAATAACTTTACTACAACATTAGGTCGTGAAGGTTCAGATTATTCGGCTGCTATTTTTGCATATTGTTTAAGTGCTGAAAGCGTCACTATTTGGAAAGATGTTCCTGGGGTTTTAAATGCTGATCCAAGGTATTTTGAAAATGCTATTTTATTGAATCAAATTTCATACAGAGAAGCAATAGAGTTAGCCTTTTATGGAGCAACAGTAATTCACCCTAAGACCTTACAACCCTTACAAAGAAAGGAAATACCTTTGTATGTAAAATCATTCATTAATCCTCTTTTACCAGGAACTTGTGTTTCTAAAGGAGCTGATTTAGAACCTGAAACTTCTTGTTTTATTGTTAAAAAAAACCAGTTATTACTTTCTTTATCTTCATTAGATTTTTCATTTATGATGGAAGAAAATATCAGCGAAATTTTTGCACTTTTTGCTGAACATAAAGTAAAGGTAAATTTGATTCAGAATTCTGCTATTAGCTTTTCGGTATGTATTGAAGATAAGTTTGGTAATTTTGATGCTTTAAAAAATAGTTTAGCAAAAAAATTCAAGATTTCATTTAATGAGAATGTTTCACTTTATACAGTTAGGCATTTTAATGAAGAAGCATCACAAATTGTGGAAAAAAACAAAACGATTTTATTGAAACAAATTTCTAGAGGAACTTTGCAGGTTGTAACTAAGGAGTAGTCAAATTTAAAAGCTGTTTAAAAAATAGTTTTCTTTAATTGCATTAAAAAACAAAAGGATGAACATAGTGTTTATCCTTTTTTATTATGAATATATTTTAATTTGTTGTTTATCAATCAATCTTGCCTTTAACAGATTTGGAGTAATATTAATTCCTCTCTCTATTTTCTGTATTTTTTAAAACCTTTAGTAAAAAAGATGTTACCAATTGTAGATCCCTTTTCTTTAAAAACAAAGTATTTATATTTCTTTAAATCAAAAGTATACTTATTTTCTAATGTATTAGTAAAAACATAAAGAGTATCCACTTTTTTTGTTTTTTTCTGTTCACCAATTATATAAAATTCTTCCGCTTTTTTATCAATTTTCAAACTATTTCTAGAATAAACACTTGCAACTATATTTAAATTATTGCCACTTTTATCACATGATTCTATGTTAAATGACTGTTCTACACTCCCAATAGGAACAGTTGTATACAGAAATGTTTGCTTGTCTTTGTCCCATTTTACAAAACTATACTCTCCTGAATAATCACATTCACAAGAACTAATTTTTAGTAAAAAAATTAAAGTTAAAAATTTATTCATTATTACATTTAATTAACAAAATTAGTTATTGTTTGAGTCCAAAAGGGTAGTAATGGTTTTCTTCCATAATTTTTATTAATCCTGTCTCTGGGTCTAGTCCGTAACTCAAACGGATATTCCCTAAATGGTCGGTGTAGTGGTACACATAAAAGTAATGTCCTTCTCTATGTTGTACATACCCTTCTGCATGAGGGAAATATTGTAATACGTGTGCTTTGATTTCCTTGTGCTTGTGTGTAAGAACTTCTATATTGGTAACCTGTTAAGTAATCAGTATCAGCATATTCTGTACCTGTTTTAACTAATTTGTTAACTTTTTGTCCAACTGCATTGTAAAAATAGATGTTTTCTTTTTATTTACAAATTAAGTTTCAATAAAAAATAGTTTTAATTTATTGGTTATTAGTTATGTATGATTTTATTTTTGCACTTTATAATTTTTACATCAACTATTTTGGAAAATAAGCATAAAAATAAAACCACTCTATTTTACAAGAATGGTTTTATTGTATAACTAAACTAAAATTTATTTTATTTCTTCTCATTTAGAACTTTATCTAATTGATGCTATAAAAAAACTACATCTACCCGATGTGGTTTTTTAGTCTTATAAGTTAATTTTTTTTACTAATCTAAATTACTATATGATTGATTTTTATAATTCATGTAGATTATATAAACAAACAAAAATATTATATAAATTGTATTTATTGTAATAATCCATCTAAACGATGAATAATCTAAATCGATAGCTTTATAAATACCATTTAGTCCTTTTTTAGTATTGTTCTCCGTTATCTCTTCAACAATATATTTTTTGTTAAGTAAATTATTTATTATACTTCTGACATTTATATACAATATAAAAAAAGTAGATATTATTAATATTATGATTTTAGTTTTTTTCATTAATTATTATTTTTCATACTGATTAGTTATCTCTTTAACTCCAGCCTTTGGGTCTTTAGTTGCAGCATTTAGCTGTTTACTAAGATCCGCAGGTGAAACAGAATTAACATGCATATTAACAGTAGCACTACCACCTGCCATTTTTGGGCTTTTAACTTCAGTTTTGTATGTAATTGGCTTATTCCCATTACCTGCTTCAACAGCATCTAATGACTTAGTAGTACAATTATTAGATAATAATTTATAATCATCAATCACATGTGCACGACTATCTCCTTCATATTTACCTTGTTCAGGTGTTTTGTTTGATTTGTTAAACTCTGATTCTAAATTTGATTTTACAGAACCTTCATCAATATTTGTGAGTTCAAAAACTTCTGCATCAAATTTCTCAACATATTTTTTTATTTCTGCACGAGCATCGTCTCCTGTCAGCTTTACCATAACACCTGATCCATTATTTAAAGGAGAATGTGATCCTGAACTTTCTTCAGTACCAGCCCATCTTCCATATGTATAAACAGTTTGATTAGCTCCACTACCTACAGAAACAAAAGTATGTCCAACATCAGCTTTTGTATAATTCCCTTTATCTACTATCAATACAGGTTCCAATCCTTCTAACTCTCTTGCATCTACAACCCTGTTTCCACTAAACACATACGGAGACCAAGTATTATATTGCTCCGTTAATGGATCTATAACCATGAATCGACCTATTGCGGGATCATAATTACGGTACTTATAACTATACCATCCAAGCCCTAGCTCGTCTTGGTACTCTTGACCTTGATATTTGAAATTATAACTTCCATCACCTACAAACTTAGGCATTTCAGCTAGTACTATGTACTCTATTTCATGTTCGTCAGTAAAAGTACTATATCCAAGATGTTGGGTGTTGTAATTATCATGTTTGAGTCCAAAAGGGTAGTAATGGTTCTCTTCCATGATTTTTATCAATCCTGTCTCTGGGTCTAGACCATAACTTAAACGAATATTCCCTAAATGATCGGTGTAGTGGTACACATAAAAGTAATGTCCTTCATTGTGTTGTACATAGCCTTCCGAATGAGGAAAGTATTGTAATACGGCGGTGCTTTGATTCCCTTGTGCTTGTGTGTAAGAACTTCTGTATTGGTAACCTGTTAAGTAATCAGTATCAGCATATTCTGTGCCTGTTTTTACTAATTTGTTAACTTTTTGTCCAACTGCATTGTAAATGTATTTAATATTATTTCCATTTCCAAATTGTATTGTGGTAGGTAGATTTAAATGGTTATAGGTGATACTGGTAATCCCTTTGTTTTTATCTTCGGTTAGGTTGCCATTAGAATCGTATCTATAATCATCTTGTCCTGCTTGGTTAAATCCATCATTAAATCCTTGGGTAGAATTGCTTGAGTCGTCTACTCTTATTAATTTATTGGTTCCTGAGCTATAGGTGTAACTTAAATCATCAATAGGCATCACGTCTTCATATATTTTTCCGTTTCTATCTAAATGGGTGATGTTGCCGTTTTTGTCGTATTGCAAGCTTTCGTTAAAAGCATCTGCTTCATCTCCTAGTCCAGGTTTTCTAAAGAGGGCGTCCTTTAAACGGTTTAGATGGTCATAGCTATACCCATAGTGTCTTACTGTGTTATCGGTAGAGGTTATCCACTGGGTTTCTGAGATATTGCCGTTGTATAGTTCTTTTACATTTTCCGCAGGAAGATAAGATAATAACAAATCATCGTAACTGATTTTATAGGCAAATAAATCACCTGAGCCTAGTTGTACATAGCCATTGTCTGAAGGAGCGGTTTCTTCTTCATTAATAGCGGTTAACCATCCTCTGATGTTGTATTTGTAATTGACTTCTTGTAAATAGCCTCCTGTGTTTTTGGTGATGAGTTGTCCTAGGTCATCGTAGATGTTTTCGGTTAGGGTTTCTTCGGGTTCTCCATTTACTTGATGCTTGTGCATATACAAGCGGTCTTGTGGGGTGTACTCAAAGGTTTCGGTGGTGGTTAGGGTTTGGTCGGTATTCTTTCGTTTGTGTGTGGTTATGGTTTGTAGTGTTTTACCTGCCCAGTCCAAACTTGTGTCTACTTGGGTGAATCCTCCCAAATGGTTTTTAGTATAACTTCTCACGGGTCTATACCTGTCATCGTATAGGGTGTAGGATTGTTCGGCATTGGTACTGCTGGCTCCTTCGAGTACTCTTACCCAACTTCCTGTAGACAGGCCTTTTAAAGATGTGGCTAGAGTAACGCCTGGGACTGTGTAGTTGATTAGGTTGGCATGTGGAAAATTATAGTCGTCGTAATAGTTGACGCTTAAAAGCTTGTAGGGTTCATTGTTAAAACGAGGATATACTTTATCGGTATATGAAATAGTGATGTTGTCCACTACATTGGTTCCGTTGTTTAGTGCTTTTACTTCAAAGTAGGATGCTCCTGCACTATTCATTTTGTTTTGAAAAGTAAGTCTGCCTGCTGCTGTGGCTGGTACACCATCAAACCATCCTGTTGAAATGGGTCTGTTTAAACCATCGTATTTGGTAATCATCCAGCCTGTTTTTGTTGGGTCAAAAGGAGAGAAAGCTGGTCCTGTGGCAACGGGTAGGTTTACTTTGTTGTACACAATATATTCCCATTGTTTACCCGGAATAGCCTTTGCTACTAAACGGTTTCTGCTGTCGTATTTGTATTGGTAGCAGAGTTTGTCTATCACTGAAAAAGGGTTATCTGCTGCTAGGGGTGGAATAACATAGGTAAGGTTATCGTATTGGTCATAGACATAGTAAGTGTCATGTGCTACGCTATTGTTATAGGTTCTTTTAAGGATGACTTGTCCTCTTTTGTTTTTAAATTCTTCGGTAGTGTTGTTTACTCCTGATTTCCAGTTTTCGTCTTTAGTAATGGTTTTATACAATTGGTTTTTGGCGTAAAAACTGTTTTGTGTAAGGCTTATGTTGTAAATCTCATTGGTGGCATCCCATGTAGCGGTAGCTTCAAATAGTTTGACTTCGTTAGCTATATTGGTTTGATATTCAAACTTTATTTCATTGTTAGACCCTAATGCCCATGATTCTCCCGGAGCAGCTTGTTTAAGTACTCGGGCTAAGGGTGAAGCTTCTACTTGTTTTTCGCTATAAGGAATTGTTGTATTGACATTGTAGGTGCTGGCATAGTAATTCATTACATCCGTTTGTCCGTTAGGATTATAACTAAGGCTTGCAGATGAAGTAGCGTAGGGTAAATAGTCCTTAATTTGTTGTCCAAAGGGATCGTATTCTATATGGGTTACTATGTCTTTACCATTTGCGGCTTGTTTGTGGGCTATTTGTTGAACGGGTCTTCCTAGTCCATCGTAGTAAGTAACTTGTGTATTGGCAACGGTTACATCTGGTGTAGCTATTGGAGTGGTAGTAGGTTGTTTGTAGGTTTTTACTTTGGTAAAATTTTGATCTGTATCTTGTGCTTGAAGACTTAAGCTAAACAAAAAGGTTGCTAAAAACAGGTGTAATTTATTCATACTTAATTAGTTTGATAGTTCAAACATAATTAAATTTTTTCTTATTAATTTACAGAAAAATTATATTTTTTTATTTTTTAACACAAAAAAATAGTTTAACGACAAAAATTACTGTTCGACGATTTTTTAAATAAAAAATCTGTTGTTTTATGAAATAAAAGATGTAAATGTTTGTTTGTTTTGAAAATTAAACAAGTATGGAAAGTGGTTTTTTATAAGGAAAAGAGAAAAATATATTTTTATTCTATACATAGAAGCGTTACTTATTTGTAAAACAAAAATAGTTTTCTATTTTTTTAAATCTATGCCCCAAAAACTTCAAAGCAAAAAACAGCCCTCTAAAATCCTAAAATTATACTACTTTTGAAAATTGTGAGTTATAGTATTTATGGGTAACAAGTGGTTTTTATGGATTTGTTTGTTTGTTGTTTCGGGCATTTGGGCTCAAGAAACACAAACACCCTATAAATCAAAGAAAATTGTAGCTTCAAAAGATACTATTACTATAGAAAAAGGGAGTATAAATAAGGCTTTTTTTAAAGTTTTAGACAAAAATGGGGTAGCTATTGACACTTTAGCTTATGACATCAATTTTAAAACGGGGAAATTATTCTTTAAAGCGGATTTTACTTCAACAGATAGTTTAGAAGTTAAATACTTAACTTTTCCTGAATTTTTAACTAAATCTTACTCTATTTATGATGAAAGTCGTGTTGTTCCTAATGAAGCAGGTCAGCTTTTTACTATAAAAAATCCCAATAAAAGTACTTTTAAACCCTTTGATGGCTTGAATACTAATGGAAGTATTACAAGAGGTGTGACTATTGGTAACAATCAAAATACTGTTGTAAATTCAAATCTTGATCTCCAAATTACAGGAAAATTATCTGAAAAAGTCAGCTTACGAGCTTCTATTCAAGATAGTAATATCCCTTTGCAAGATGGTGGATACTCTCAAAAATTAGATGAGTTTGATCAAATTTTCATTGAATTATTTTCTGACAAGTGGAACATTCGTGCAGGAGATTTATTTTTAGAAAATCGAAAAGCTTCATTTTTAAATTTTAATAAAAAAGTACAAGGTCTTTCTTCTCATTTTACCTTTGGATCGGATGATAACAAAACGGATGTTTTTGCTGCTGCTGCTTTGGTTCGTGGACAATATGCAAGAAGTACTTTTACAGGACAAGAAGGCAATCAAGGTCCTTATAAGTTAAGGGGAAATAATGGTGAATTGTATGTATTAGTTATTTCAGGTTCAGAACGTGTTTTTGTAAATGGAATTCTCTTAACAAGAGGGGAAAACAAGGATTATATTATTGATTATAATGCAGGTGAAGTGATATTCACCTCTTTGTTCCCTATAACCTCTGAAATGCGAATTAACGTTGAATATCAATACACCGATAGAAATTACACACGTTTTATTACTTATACTGGTGCAACTCATAAAACGGATAAATGGTCAATTGGTGGCTTTTTGTATTCAGAAAATGATGTGAAAAACCAACCCTTACAGCAAAATTTATCAGAAGAACAAATTGCTGTTTTACAAAATGCAGGTGATGATTTATCTCTTATGAATGCTCCTTCATCTTATTTAGATAGTTATTCAGAGAACAAGGTTTTATATAAAAAAGTTGTTATTTCGGGTGTTGAAGCTTTTGAATACTCTAACAATCCTGATGATGAATTGTATAATGTGCGTTTTAGTTTAGTGGGAAATAATCAAGGAAATTATATTTTAGCCAACAATCAAGCCATTGGAAAAATTTATGAATACATAGAACCTATTGCTGGAATTCCCCAAGGAAATTATGAACCTATTGTTAGATTAATTGCACCAACAAAAATTCAGATTGCTACCCTTTTAGGTGGTTATAATCCTTCTGAAAAAACTAAAATTGATTTTGAAATTGGAGTAAGTAATAATGATTTAAACCTTTATTCTACATTAGACGATAATAACAACAACGGAATTGCTGGAAAAATTAATGCAAAACAACGTTTATTAAGCCAAAAAACTACTATTGATGGTTTTGCTAATTTTCAGTTTATCCAACAAGACTTTAAAACCATTGAGCGTTTATTTACTATTGAATTTAATAGGGATTGGAATTTAACAACACCCATAGGAAACCAAAGTTTATTTATTTCTGGTTTAGATTTTAATTTCAACAAAAGAGGGTTTGCCAAATACCAATTAGAGAAATTAGATTTTTCTGAAAATTTTTCTGGAATAAGACACAGTATTTTTGGAAACTATAAATACAAAAACTTCACTCTTTTTAACCAAAGTAGTGCCATGAAAAGTGATGGCAGTTATTCCAATTCAAAATTTATAAGAAATCAAACCAAAGGGAAATATAATTTTGCCAAAAACTGGATAGGTGGAAGTTTTAATTTTGAAGACAATTCAGAAAAGTTAGTTGAAACCAATGAATATTCGGCTTTAAGCCAAAAATTTGCTGAATATGGAGCTTTTATTGGTCGTGGTGATTCCACCAAAGTTTTTATGGAATTAGGTTATCTGCAACGAAAAAATGACAGTTTACAAAATGGAATATTACAAAGAGTCAACCACTCAAATTCTTATTACTTAAATTCACAATTAGTAAAAACTGATAAAAGTAATTTAAGCCTTTTTGTAAAATATAGAACTTTAAAATTTGAAGATAGTTCAAAAAAAGATGAACCATCATTAAATTCGAGAATCATTTATAATGATAGGTTTTTTGATCAATTAATACAATTATCTACCCTTTATGAAAATTCATCTGGAACAATTGCCCAACAAGAATTTACCTATTTAGAAGTAGAACCAGGACAAGGTGTTTATACTTGGAACGATTATAATAACAATGGAATTCAAGAGCTACAAGAATTTGAAATTGCTCCTTTTCCTGATTTAGCCAAATATGTTCGTGTCTTTTTACCTAATCAAATTTTTATTAGAACACACCAAAATAAGTTTTCGCAATCACTAACTTTCAATTTTAATCAATGGCAAAATAAAAAAGGGTTTTTAAAGTTAATTTCTCATTTTTACAACCAAGCTTCGTATTTAATTGACAGAAAAATCATTAGAAATGCAGCTAATTTCGATTTAAATCCGTTTTCAAATTCAAATGAAAATTTAATTGGTTTAAACAGTAGTTTCAGAAATAGTTTATTTTTTAACAGAGGAAAGCAGCATCATTCAATAACCTATAATTTCTTGACCAGTGATTCCAAGAACTTATTATCTGTAGGTTCTGTTCAAAACAAAGCTAAGGCACATCAGTTGCAATATCAACATTTGCTTTATAAAACATGGCTATTAACCTTATCTGGAAAAACCATTTATAGTGAAGCTATTTCTGAAAATTATCCAAGTCGAAACTATCAAATTGAGGGTTATCAAATCTTCCCAAAGGTTTCTTATTTGTTTTCTAAAAATGCTAGTTGGGATGTGTTTTACGAATACCAAAACAAAAAAAATCAGATAGGATTATTTGAAAGTTTAAAACAAAACCGCTTTGGAACATCATTTACTTTCAATAGCGAAAAAGGCTTTAGCATCAATGGTGAGTTTTCACATTACAGTAATTCTTTTGAAGGAAATGCCTTATCAGCTGTAGGTTTTCAACTCTTAGAAGGATTACAAGTAGGTAAAAATCAGACTTGGCGTTTATTACTTCAAAAAAACCTAACTACTTATCTTGACATTAATGTCAATTATCAAGGACGAAAAAGCGAAACATCTAAAACCATTCACACAGGAAATGTACAATTAAGAGCTTTCTTTTAATTACTTAAGCTTTTGTTAAAAAAAAGATGACAACACCTATTATACGTTTTTATTATTTTTTTTAGTTATTTTTACTCTCTTAAAAAAATTACAATGCGTTTCAGTATACTTGTCACATTACTCTTTTCAAATTTTATATTTGGACAATTAAGCAACAAACATTGGCTCCCTCCATTACATGCCAAAGAAGCAAGCGTTGTAAACGATCATTATATTTATCTTTCAACTCCAAACCCTACACCTTTTTCAGTTTCAGTAAAAACAGGAAACGGAACTCCTATACAAGGTTCACCATTTACTATTTCACAAGGTAATCCGCAAACCATTTTTATAGGTAATGGACAACCGTCTGCCATGTTTCTTAACCAAAATGATGTAAACATCGTAAAAAGCAATAAGGGATTAATACTGGAAGGGAATAAAGATTTTTATGTTACATTCCGAGTTAGATCACAAAATCATGCAGAAGTCTTAGTTTCAAAAGGAATTCCTGGTATAGGTCTAAATTTTAGAGTGGGTAGTGTTCCTCAAGGAGGAGATGGAAGTATTAGAAACTTTGTCTCTAGTTTTATGGCTACAGAAGACAACACAACTGTTGCTGTTTCGGATTACAATAACAATGTGGTTTTTACTTCAGGAACTGGTGATATAACATTAGACTCACAAAATTTTACTTTAAACAAAGGAGAATCTGTTGTTCTTTCTGGTTATACAGATTTTACGGCTAATTTTGATGGATTTATCGGAGCTTTAATAGCATCTGACAAACCAATTGCAGTTAGTACTGGAAATGCTTTAGGCGGAACATTAACTGCAACTGACGGTCAAGATTTTAATTTAGACCAGATTGTTTCTTATGATCAAATTGGTTCAGAATATATTGTTGTTAGAGGTAATGGAGGTGATGATTCTGAATTTCCACTTGTAATTGCTACTGAAGATAATACAGAAATTTACATTAATGGGAGTGCAACTCCATATAGCACAATAAACGCAGGTAGTTACTTGATAGTTCCACCAACATTTTATCAAGGTAGTGGCAATCATAAGAACATGTATATAACAAGTAATAAACCTGTTTATTTATATCAAGTGCTGGCTGGCGCTAATAATCCTGCTACTACTGGACTCAATTTCATTCCCCCTTTAAGTTGTTTCTTTCAAAAAAGTGTTGATTTGATTCCAAGCATAAACTCAATTGGAAATACAACATACACAGGCGATATAATTGCACTTACCTATGCTACAGCTACTATTACTGTTAACGGAAATAGTATAACTACCCTGCCAGAAAGTGTTTTAGGAAATCCTGATTGGGTTTCATATAAGATTACGGGATATACTGGAAACGTAGTAGTTGAGTCAACTGGACCATTAGCTGTTGGCGTTTTTGGAGCAAGTGGAGCTGCTGGTTACGGTGGTTATTATTCTGGTTTTGGAACAGAACCAAGAGATACACAAGTTACTCTTTGTTCAGGTCAAACAACAAATCTTTTAGATGCAATAGATGGAAATCCAGAAACTGGAGGAACATGGACACCACCATTAGCTAGTGGAACAGATATTTTTGATCCCAATATAGATACCATAGGAACTTATAATTATTCTTATGTTGCCGATTGTGCTAATATTAGTGTTGATATTACTGTTGAAGCAATTCAACAAGCCCCTTTTGCAGGAAATAATGCTTCGCTAACCGTTTGTGATAACGATTCTCCAATTGACTTGTTTGGGTTATTAGGAAATAATGTAACCACAGGAGGGACATGGTCACCAGCGCTAAGTAGCAGTTCTGGTATATATAATCCTGCTGTTGATGCTTCTGGAGTTTATACTTACACCATTGAAGGAAATGAGGTTTGTGAAGAAATTTCTACAACAGTAACAATAACAAAAAATAATAGTCCAACAATAAGTTCAATAACTGATTTTGTAATTTGTGATGACAACAATGATTCAAACGACACAAATGGATTAGCCACTTTTAACCTTCCATCAAAAACAGCAGAAATTTTAAATGGTCAAACAGGAATTACGGTAACTTATCACATTAATCAAAATGATGCTACTAATAATACCAATCCGCAAACCAACTATTATTCCAATTCACAGCTTGTATATGTAAGGTTAACCAATACTACTACAAACTGTTTTGCAACCACCTCATTTAATTTAGTTGTAAGTCCTGTACCAGCTGTAAATACAATTGTTGATTTAAAGCAATGTGATGCAGATACTGATGCAGTAACCGATTTTAACTTAACATTTGCTGAACCTTTAATTTCTAGTGATAATACATTATCATTTACTTATTTTACTTCTCAAAATAATGCTGAAAACAATAGTAATCCTATCACTAACATTCAAAATTATACAGCAGCTAACAATAGTGTTATTTGGGCTAGAGTTGTAAACCAAAACAATTGTTATAAAGTTGTAAAAGTAAATTTAATAGTATCAACCACAACCCCAATTAATGTAATTGAAATAACTGAATGTGATGTTTTTATTGATTTAAATGACCCTTCAAATGATGGCTATCATTATTTTAATTTAAACAATGCTACAACCAATATATTATCACAATTTCCTTCTAATCAAAACTTACAAGTATCCTATTACGATAATGAAGCAGATGCTACTGCTGGAATTAATTCAATAACAAACCTTTCAAACTATAGAAATACTATTCAAGGTATGCAGCTTATTTGGGTTAGAATAGATAGTGCAATTAATAATGAATGCTTTGGTTTAGGACAATTTTTAAAGTTAATTGTGAACCCAATTCCTAATTTTGATTTAGGTGCTGATACAACTTTATGTGTTAATGCAACAACAGGGACTGTAAGTTATTCAATTAATGCAACGCCAATAACTCCTGGGAATTATAGTTACAGCTGGACGCCTTCTAACCCTTCTCTTGACGCAAATGGAAATCAGTCTCCAATATATGTAATTTCACAAGAAGGAAACTATGCTGTAACGGTTACAAATACTATTACAACTTGTACAAATACAGATACTATAACTATTTCGTATTCTTCTGAACCTGAAAGCGTAACAGCTACCTTAATCACCCCCTTTTTCTCAGCTGGATTAGCTTCTATTGAAGCTATAGCAATAGGTGGCTATGGAACATACGAATACAGTATTGACAATGGTTCTAGTTGGCAAAACAGCCCTATATTTGTTGGATTAACCAATGGTACCTATACCATATTAGTTAGAGATATAAATCAATGTGGACTGGTTCAATCTCAATCAATAAGAACTGTAACATATCCTGCTTATTTCACTCCAAATGGAGATGGATATAATGAATATTGGAACATTAACGGATTACTACAATCGTACAATGCGAAGATTTACATTTTTGATAGGTATGGAAAATTCCTTAAAGAATTAAAGCCAAACAGTGGTGGCTGGGATGGGACTTATAATGGACAACCCTTACCTGCGACAGATTATTGGTTTAAAATTGAGTATACAGAAAATGATATTAGAAGAGAATTCAAATCCCATTTTACTTTAAAGAGATAAAAAAAAGGATAGCTAAAAAGCTATCCTTTTTTTATTTTTAAAATGATGTACTGAGTGAAATAGAAACTCCTTTACTTTCAGGAACAAATCTACAAACTCCACCTACACAAACTAGTCCTCCTCTTTGTCTACCATAATTTAGTGCTACTCGTGAAGCTCCTTTTCTATAACTTCCTCCTACATTATAATAATGAACTTTTCCTTCACCAACTTTATCATTACCATAATTATACATATCCCATACATAAAATGATAACTTTGGATTGTAATAAAACTCTAAGGTAGCTCCAGCCCAATTTTTTTTATCAGAATCAGCCCACATGTGTTCCCCTTGTAATCTAACAGATTGCGTTTTATTAATCTTATAAGTAGCATCAGCTGCCAAAATATTGGTTTTAACTAAACTCCCTCCATTTAAGAACTTTTGATTTACATATTGATTTATATAAGCAAAATTTCCTTGAAGTTTATCGTTAATTTTTTTTGTTATCTCTAGATTATAATCAGAAAAATATTTTTTACCTGAGCCAAAGAATTTAGCATCATAGCTTGGTGGAAAATAATTATAACTACCATCTAAATTATACCAATCAGCAATATTTACTGAAACTTTAGTACCATGTTTTCCACCTAAAGCACTTCCTTTTTCAAAATTATAAAAAATATCAAATTGTCCTCCTATTTCACCTATTTTAGCAATTGCAGGATCAGGAATTTCAATTTTTTGAACTTGGTATACATATATGTTAGCCAAGTTAAAATGATGCTGTTTCGTTAGTGCTGGCAAGTAATTAACTATTTTATCATTAAAGTTATAACTTGTTGATCCACCATTTTCAATATATAAATCAGGTTCCCTTTCAGAATAAAAACTCATATTCTCCATTCTTCTTAAGGTAGCATCTAATCCTAGATTTTTTTGTGAATAACCAAAATTGATTAAAATAGCATTTCCAGGTTTTATAAAATTATTATCAATCTTATTATTTACAATAACTGCGTCTTCCGATTTATAAGCATACTCCGTTGAAACATAAAAAGAATTATGTGAAAAATTTAACCTCCCTGAAAAAGCATTTGTTAAACTTTTAAATTTAGGATTGGCAATTGTTGTTTTTTCATCTCTACCAACATAACTAGCTCCAATAGTCACATCAGAAACTTCGGTCTTAAATAATGAACTAATGTTAAATTCAGAATTGAAACCAAAAATATCACTATTTGCAACATCAAAACCGGTTCTTTGTCTTCCATACAATCCTGTAAAAACAAGATAATCAGTAGGGCTGTATTTAACTCTTCCTCCTCTTAATGCATTATTTATACCTAAGGCTCTATCTTCCCAAGTTCTTAAAATCAATCCACTTCCAAACTGCTCATAAAAATGCCCTGCGGTTACATCTATTTTATTTGACTTATAGTTTAAATAATAAGTTCCAAGGTTCGTTTCATCATATTTTGGATTATAATTCAAAAGTGCATTTGGTGCATACGATTCAACTTGAAGACCTGCTGTCCATTTTTTGTAATTATAATTTAATTGTAGATAATTATTAGATCTAAAAGGATCTTTAGGATGTTTAATTTCTCTACCGTTTATTTCATCGTTTAAATACCACTGAGAATTAGATTCAAAACTACCATATAATAAGCCTTCTTTTTTTTCTTGGGCTAAAACTGATAATGTATTTAATGCAAATAGGAATAAAATAGTTTTTTTCATTATAATGATTCTAATTTTAAATGTAATTCATCTTCAGAGCCAGGTGTAAATCCATTTTGAATATGAACAATTTCTCCATTTTTAACTACTATAGTATAAGGAATATTTACAATTCCTAAAGCTCTTTTTAAATCTTGATTAGTGTCTAGTAAAACTTCAAAATCCCAACCTTTACCATTTAATAATGGTTTTACTCTCTTTTGTGTTCTTGAATCATCTGTTGAAACTGCAATGATTTCGAGATTTAATTCTGTTTTCCACTCATCATATACTTCATTCAGAGCGTTTAATTCTTCAATACATGGAGCACACCAAGTTGCCCAAAATGAAAACACATAAATTTTATCTGCCTCATTATAAGTCTCGTTAAGATTAATTTTTTGATTATTTAAGTTATTAATAGATAAGTTAGGTAACTTACTTTGCGAGAACACAAAATTTATCAATAACAGAAAGAAAATAGAATAATATTTCATAATGGTTATATTTTGGCGCAATTAAATAAAAAAAAATCAATTATTTAAAAAAAAAATTATTTATTTGCAATATTAAACAACTAACCAATATAATAATATGAAGATTTTTAAATTTTTTATGCTATTTCTATCTTTTGGATTACTTTTTTCCTGTAGTTCAAGTGAAGATAGCGATGTTACGATTAACTTATCAAGCAATTTTACATCAAGATATGTAAATGAAGTTGCCGTTTTAACAGTTACAACAAGTGATGGAAATGATGTAACTTCAAGTTCAACATTTAAAGTTAACGGAGAAACTATTTCGGGTAATTCTTTTTCATCATCGATTGAAGGAAGCTTTTCAATAGTTGCCGAATATGATGGAAAAACCAGTAACACTACTGTTATTACTGTATCACCAAGTCCAGTCCCTGTTAGTTCAATAACTTTATCAGGAAACAAAACTACAGTTGGAACTGGAGAAAATGTAATCTTTACTTCTTTAGGTAATAATGGTGCTAATTTATCCCCTCAATCTACGGTCTATTTTAATGGCGTAGCTCAAACTGGATTCAATATAGTGATGAATACTGTAGGAACAATTGATGTATATTCTACTTATACAAATGCTAACAATGAAACATTTACTTCAAACACTATTCAAATAACTGTTGTTTCTGTTATTAATTTTAACAAAAAAGTATTAATAGAAGATTTTACAGGTACTTGGTGTGGATGGTGTCCTAGAGTTTCTTATGGAATTGAGCAGGTAAATGCACAAACAAATGATGCTGTTGTTGTTGCTCTTCATAAAAGTGGAAATGATCCTTATATTATTAATACATCACCATACAATGTAAGTTCATATCCAACTGCACATTTAAATAGAACTACTGAATGGGCATACCCTGAGCCAGAAAATGTTTCTCAAGTTGTTGGTTTAACTTCAGGTACAAACCCAAGATTAGGTTTAGCTTTAAGTCCTACATTAAATGGTTCTACTCTTAGTGTAGATGTTAATGTTAAATTTGGATATAATTTTAACAATATGAAACTAGTCGTTTATGTTTTAGAAAGCGGATTAGTCTACCCACAAACAAATTATACATCATATTACGGAGGAGGAAGCTCAATTCCGAATTTTATTCATAATCATATTTTACGTTCTGTATTGACTAATGTTTTAGGAGATGCTATTACAGGGAATACAAATTCTGGAGATGTATATAATAGAAATATTTCTGTACCATTACCTAATAACATAACAGATTCAAACAATATTTCAATTGTTGCTTTTGTTGTTGACAATTCTGGTAAAGCAATAAACGTAAGAATGGCTCATGTAGGAGACACTCAGACATTTGAAGAAGAGTAAAAGTTATAATTTTATAAAAGAAAAGGCTGTCAAATAATGACAGCCTTTTTTATTGGTATAATCCAAAAATAAAATCACTAATTTTAGTACATTTGCATAAAGATATTTACAATGAGCAACATAAGAATCACTAAACAATTTAGCTTTGAAACTGGGCATGCTTTATATGGCTATGATGGAAAATGTAAAAATGTTCATGGGCATAGTTACAAGTTATCAGTAACGGTGATAGGAAGGCCTATAACGGATACTACAAATGTAAAATATGGAATGGTGATTGATTTTGGCGATTTAAAAAAAATCGTTAGAGAAGAAATTGTTGATATATTTGATCATGCAACTGTTTTTAATCAAAACACACCACATATAGAATTAGCCAATGAACTTAAGCAAAGAGGGCATCATGTAATTTTAGTTGATTATCAACCTACAAGTGAAAATATGGTAATAGATTTTGCTAGTAAAATTCAAAAAAGACTTTCTGAAAAAATCAAATTACATTCCCTAAGATTACAAGAGACTGAATCTTCTTTTGCCGAATGGTTTTCATCTGATAATTAATTATTTTTCATTGCAATAAAAAAACCCCTAATTCAGTTGAATTAGGGGTTTTTCGTTTTGGTTGGTTGGTTAATTTTTGTTTTGGTGTATTATTTATTTCTTAACGATTAAGAATTCTGAACGTCTGTTTTGTGCAAACTCTTCTTCTGTACATTCATCACATGCCACCTTTGGTTCTGTCTCTCCAAATCCTTGTCCTGTAATTCTATCTTTTGAAATCCCTTTTGAGATAATATACTGAACAGTAGCTTTTGCTCTTCTGTCTGATAAGTTTAAATTGTATTTATCAC